>Ga0209249_1000150_pt1 | contig 93821 bp, 81 predicted proteins | sample SaaInlV_200m_DNA_4_FD_184653 | JGI IMG/M metagenome (GOLD analysis project Ga0209249, IMG submission 184653) | Marine microbial communities from expanding oxygen minimum zones in the Saanich Inlet - SI037_S3LV_200m_DNA (SPAdes) (version 2) | ecosystem: Environmental > Aquatic > Marine >... | reverse complement strand
GGAAGCCACCGTGCGCAATGAGATGCGTAAGGGTAACGGCCCCCGTAGAATTATCATGAAGCTTATAACTAATGGCATTGAGAAGTCTCTTGCCGAAGACGTTATAGAGAAAGAATTTTCCGGCGCTACGGAGACGATAGAACGCCTCATCGCAACGAAATACAAGTCACGCGACCTTTCTTCTTACGACGGTCGTAATTCCGTCATCGCTGCTCTTATGCGTAAAGGCTTCGACCTTACCGACATCGAAGGCGCTCTTCGCTGAGCCCTATCATTCTATGTGTCAACATGATGGACAATCTACACGGTGAGATTTGATAGTATATCCTTTTTCTGGTATAATAAGATATGTAAGTTAAAGACTGACCTTTCGCTACGCCACTAAAGCAAGATTAACGCGTAACATCAGTCAAGGAGTTTTATTATGTCTATTGATCCTGGCAATGCCGTTCCCGATCCTAGCACTGTAGCACCGTTGGGTGGTGTTTCCGATCCTGTTGTCGACGAAAATGTTGCAGCGGCTCTTAATGCCGAGAAGGTTGCTTCTTACACCAATGCCTCTACAGTAAGTTCTCTTGAGGACCTTAAGAAGAAGGCAAAGAAGGTCTATGATCAGATGATGAAGGGCATTGCACAAACAATAATCACGCAGATGCGCAGAAGTCAAGAACGCATAAAAAAGATAAACCGCAGTGGCAGATAAATAAACCGCAGCAACAGATAATTAATATAGCATGTTCAACTTCGATATTTTTCTTGGATTCCCTGTCGACGCTTCTTGTGAAGAACGCCTTAGCGCTATCCCTTCATCGCGTCGTGCTATGTTTATCGACAGTGGCGACGACTATCTTTCTAGCGTAGAATATTGTGGCATACAATATCTTGGAAAGAGTCTTGGTGGCGTTGTTTCTCTCGACGCTCTCGATGACATTTCAAAGAATATCGTTTCTATATTTGCCTCTCTTTCTGGCGAAAACATTTTACCTCATTCACTACAACTTTTTGCGATACCAACATCATGACAATAGATACTATTTTTATAACGGACACCGAAGCCAACACGCGTCTTGACATTATCCTTACGCGTCGATACCCCGACCAGTCGCGCAGTTATTTCCACTATCTTATTAAGGAAGGGCTTGTTCTTCTCAATGGCAAAGCTGTGAAGAAACAGCTTCGTCCGAAGTGTGGCGATGAAGTGAAGGTAGAGTTTGCGTTGACGCCGGAGATATCTGTCGTCGCCGAAGACATCCCTCTCGACATCATATATGAAGACGAGCATTTTCTTGCTGTAAACAAGGCAGTGGGCATGGTCGTCCATCCCGCTCATGGTAATTGGTCTGGCACGTTTGTTAATGCCCTTTTATACCACTGTAAGGAGCTTCCTGATGTCGGCGACAGCCTACGTCCTGGCATAGTCCATCGCCTCGACAAAGACACTTCTGGTGTTCTTATTGCTGCGAAGACCCTTGAGTGTCACCGTGCTCTTGTTGAGATGTTCAGCAGCAGGAATGTCTCCAAAAAATACCTTTCTATATGTGTTGGAAACCCCGGTTCTGGCGAAATAATTACTAACATCGCCAGAGATCATCTTGACAGGAAAAAGATGTCCGTCGTCGAGGACCGCGGCAAGGAAGCGATAACGCGATATACTTCTTTAGCTCACAACGAGGCTCTTAGCATCGTAGAGGTTGCTCTTATGACGGGACGCACACACCAGATACGCGTACATATGCAGCACCTCAAAGCCCCAGTTCTTGGCGATAGTATTTATGGCAGTGTTTCTACCAACAAAAAATATGGCGTGAAGCGTCAGCTCCTCCATGCGTGGAAGCTAAGCTTCGATCATCCAATAACCCACGAGCATCTTGACATTGTTGCGCCGATACCTTCCGATATGGCCTCGGTGTTAAAGAAGATCGCCCCCTCTTGGAGTGAATAATGAAAGTCTTGATACAGCGCGTCAAAGAAGCTTCTGTAACTGTTGATGGTAAGGTATGTGGTAGTATTGGCGGTGGTCTTCTTATTTTCTTTGCTGCGCATATCGACGACACCAATAAAACGATACCATGGCTTTCGGAGAAAGTCGTGGGGCTTCGTATTTTCCCTGACGACGCTGGTAAAATGAACATAAGCGTCAGTGATATTGACGGAGAAATTCTTGTGGTAAGTCAATTCACTTTATATGGCACATGCTCCAAAGGTAAAAGGCCAGAATTCACAAAATCTGCGCCGCCGGAAAAGGCAGAAGCTCTTTATGATGAATTTGTCGAAGTTCTTACAAAGAAGCTTGGAAAGCCTGTTTCTACGGGGAAATTCCGCGAACATATGGACGTTTCTCTTATCAATGATGGTCCTATTACTTTAGAAATAGAAAAAAAATAATTTGTTTAATATTAAAGTTTTTTGTATTGTTGTATGTGAAGGATATTACATACTTATCCATAGTTACTTACGAAATAAACACTGCTACAATAGAGGCTGCTCATGAAAGAATTCGTCGAATACATCGTCAAAAACCTAGTTGACAATCCTGAACAAGTCAAAATTAATGAGATCAGCGGCTCCCAAACGTTGATCCTTGAGCTTTCCGTTGAGAAGTCCGATATCGGCAAGATCATCGGCAAGCGCGGAAAGACTATCAATGCTATTAGGACGCTTCTGATGTCTGTGGCTAGTCGCAATGGCATACGTGTAAACCTTGAGATTCTCGAAGATGGCGACAGGGCCACCAAAAAGCCTGTCGAAGCAGAGACTGAAGAAGAATAATAATTAATATCGTAGAGGAATAGCATATATCGTATAGCGTATAGAAAAATCTATCCGCTATCTGCTATCTGCTATAACTATCCGCTAAGAAAAGGATGGACTGGACAGGACTCGAACCTGTGACCCTCTGCTTAGAAGGCAGATGCTCTATCCAACTGAGCTACCAATCCGTGGATGTTTATTATTGTAATATGTTAACGTTAAATGATCAAGTTTTTTCGTGATGATTATGGTGGTGATTATATGAGTATTACTTTTTGTATTATAGGCGCTGCGGGGCGTATGGGTAAAGAAATCGTTATGGCAGCTTCCGTCGACGATAGATTTTCTTTTGTTTCCGCTTGTGACGTTCATGCTGTTGGCGAAGACATCGGTGATATAGCCATCACCGACGACATCGTCGAGGCCTTATCTTGTGCTGATGTCGCCATAGATTTCGCCACTGCCGACGGCGTTGCTGGCCGCATCGCCTCTGCTGTTAATAGTGGGACTCCTTATGTTATAGGAACGACGGGTCTCTCTGGCGAAGACATCAACGTCCTTAAGGAAGCATCTTCGACGATACCTATAGTATACGCTACGAATTTCAGCATCGGAATTACTATGCTTCTTAACACCGCCCGCGACCTTGCTACTAAGCTTCCAAAATCTTTCGACATTGAAATCGTCGAAGCCCACCATACCAAGAAGAAAGACGCTCCTAGCGGCACGGCGCTAACTCTTGCTTCTGCCATCAACGCCGTTCGTGGTGGTAACATCCCGGTCCATGCCATCCGCGCTGGCGATATCGTCGGCGACCACACTATTATTTTGGCAGGCCCTGGCGAGCGCATAGAGATAAAACATCAAGCGCACAGCAGGGCGACCTTCGCCAATGGTGCTCTTACTGCGGCGGCATTCCTCGTCGGCAAAACTCCTGGATTATATACTATGGACAACGTCCTTGAGCATTGAGCATTTATCAATTTTAAGTATTTAATCTCAATGTCAATGCCGGGCGATAAAAGCCAGCTTCCTATTGTTCAATGTTCAATGTTCAATGTTCAATGTTCAATGATTACAGGTCTTTTAGCAGGTGATTTTCTTGTGTTTTTTCTGAAGTTTTCGAGAAAGTTTCTAGACTTTTCTTTATAGCTTTTATTTCTTGTGAGTTTGCTATCGGCACTGTGGAGCTGCCGGAGTTTTCTAGTGCTGTTATTACGTATGTCATAGTATAGCGTTCGACGTCATGGGCGGGCTGGTATGATGTCTTTCCGTTGTCAGCGATTATTTCTGCGATGATCTTTGCGTCGAGGAGTTCTTTTAGTATCTGTGTTACTAGGCGTATCGGCGTTCCTATGTCGTGGGCGATATCTTCGTCGCCCATCACTTTTCCGCCGTCGCAGAAATTTTTTATTATTGCTGTTACTATACGTAATGTTATTAGTTGTTTCATCGAATAGCTAACATTTTTACAGTCGGGTTCGAATTCGTAGCTATCGACATTCTGCAGGGCGTACGACATTTCTGCTCCGAAGAGGACGATAAGCCAGCTTATTTGCAGCCATATCAGGAAGAGCGGCAGTGCTGCGAAGCTTCCGTATATTGCGTTCGTCGTGGCGACGCCGACTTGGAAGTGTATATATGCCCATTGTGTTATCTGATACATCGTCCCTGCAAATATCCCTGCTACGATGCCATAGCGGAACCGTACTTTTGTGTTGGGCATAACGATATATATGAAGGCGAACAATATCCATACTAGTGCATACGGCATGATTTTCACTATGGCGAAGACAACAGGTCCTAGGGTTTCTAGTACGGTGAATTTTGCCGTCACCGTAGTAATAAGCGCTATAGCAAGGACGTTGATACTGCTTGCCACGACGAAAAATATTGGTCCTACGATGAGCATTGACAGATAGTCGCTAAATTTCCTTACCATGCGTCTTGGTCTTTTAACTCCCCAAATATCATTGAAAGCACATTCTATGTTCCCTAATAGTTTTATAAGGACCCATAGCAAGAAAACCACTCCTACTCCGGCGATTACGCCACCGCGAGTATTCTGTAGTATTCCTTTAGCGAAGGTTACGACTTCTACTATCACCTCGATATGTCCTGGGAATTTTTTTATCAGCTGTGCTTCGAGGGTTCCTTCGAAGCCGAAGCCTTTCGCTATTCCGAATGCCAGCGCTGCCACTGGTACTATCGAAAGCATAGAATAGAACGTCAGCGCTGCTGCTCTTAGGTAGCATTTATCGTGGTAGTATCCCCGCAGGGCGAGGACGACGATGCGCAATGTCCGTAAGCAGAAGGCTACGAACTGCGAAGCCTCTCGTAGTGGAATTCTCCAGATGTCTTTAAGTAAAAAATCTATGCTTTTGAATATCATGATGTATACCTCTAAAAAATACTGTACCTTATTGCATAGCATTATTATCTTTTCATGTGAACCAAAAACCCATTTTTGATTTATATTTCATATAAAATACCAAAGAGTTTATAGTGAGCGTTTTAGAATAGGAGCGACGACATGCAAGATATTAATATTAAAGATTTTATTATCGGAGAGGGGCATCCCCTTACTGTTATTTCGGGGCCTTGTGTCATCGAAAGCGAAGAACATTGTCTTCGTGCTGCCGAGGCGCTGAAGAAAATTTTCGGCGATCTTGGGATAAACTTCATCTTCAAGTCCAGCTATGACAAAGCGAACAGATCTTCGATATCGTCATTTCGTGGTCCTGGTCTTGACGAAGGTCTTCGTATTTTGGAGAGGGTAAAAAACGAGCTGGAGCTTCCGATCGTAACTGATATCCACTCCCCTGCCGAAGCTTCTGCTGTCGGCGAGGTATGTGATATGGTACAAGTTCCTGCGTTGTTATGTCGACAGACAGACCTCATCGTCGCTGCTGGCAATACGGGACGTGTAGTTTCTGTTAAGAAGGGGCAGTTTATGGCGCCGTTAGACATGAAGAACGTCGTCGACAAGATATTATCTACTGGCAACGACCAGATACTTTTCATCGAACGTGGCACGAGTTTCGGCTACAACACCCTTGTCAGTGACATGAGAGGCATCCCTACCATGCAGAGTATCGGATATCCTGTATGTTTCGATGCTACACACTCGGTGCAGCAACCAGGAGGACTTGGGACGTCTTCCGGTGGGCAGCGGGAATATATTCCCACTCTTGCCAAAGCTGCTGTAGCGTCGGGGTGCAACTGTCTTTTCATGGAGTCACATCCTATGCCTTCAGAGGCCAAGTGCGATTCCATGGCGGTCCTTGACTTCAAAGACATCCCCGAGCTTTTTACTACGCTGTTACAAATTTATAATGTTGTGAACCATCAACGATAAAAGATATGTCTAACAAGAAACTTGCCGCTATCATCGCTTTCATTATCATCCTCGTTGCTTTTTTCATCGTAAAGATCAGCGTCATTTCTGACGGCGACAGCGAGCGTTATCATTCTCTTATTATGAGCAGCGAGGCTTCTCCTGAGCAAAAAGTCTACCATGTCGGCAGCCAGCATCGCCATGACGTCACTAGAGACTACTGGTTTGAAGACGTCAACAACACTTTGATGCACTGTCGTATATCATATGCCAACTCTGAGCTTTCTATAATATATAGCGACGAAGACTCTCCGAAACTTATCGAGAAGATGCATGACGTCACGATCTCCATGCAAGAGGAGCTTTACTATATTCTTCCTGACGGTCGTGAAGCTGTCAAGCAGAGCAACGGATTTCTTCTCGTCCGTGACGGCGATCCTGACGATTCCGAGTCATGGTTTTCCGACGACACTCCCGGTCTTATCACCATGCAGCGCATTCGTCATCTCGATAGTGCCGAAGCGGTATATTATTATAATACCGAGACCTTCGACGCTCAGAGTGCAACATTTTCAATTGTCATCGACAAAGGCCATGATATTTCTGCTTCTTCCAAAGATGCTACGCTCCTTATGGAAGGCATCGCAGATTCTGTGACATTCTCTTTGAAGAAAAACGCTATAAACTTCCATGCCAAGCATCTTAAGATGAAAATGCCCTCTCATAATGAAGGAGGTTCTTAATGAAAAAACATCATATCATCGTTGCCACAGCAGTAGTGACCTCTATGTTTTTTGGAATAGCTCATTGCGTCGCCGACGATGACGACATCATCACAATAGAATCGTCCTCTGTCGACTATGACGGTGAGAACCTCGTTCTTTCCGACGACGTCGTCATAGACCATCCTTTTGGCGTTGTCATGTCGCAACATGCCACGCTCTTTGGCGACAAAGGCTCCAACATCAAAGTTGTCAAGCTCAAAGACGACGTCATCATTTCTCTCGACGGCGGAGCGGAGCTACGCTGCCATAATGCTTCTATCAACCAACAAACTCTTTCTGCTGTATTTTCTGGGTCTTCACCGGAAAGGCGTGTCGTCTTCACGGGAAGCAATGACGACGGAACTCCTATCGTTATGAAGAGCATGACGATGAACGTTTCTTTCTCTAAAGACGAGATATCTTCTATTTATTTTGTAAATAATATTTTCTCCCAGGAAAATGTATTTTTCACATATGGCGACTCTTTAACTGCTATTGGTGACAGAGCGATATATCATTCTATGAAAAAATCTACCGACGCCGGAAGCCCTCGTGGTGTCATCTTTTTGACGCCCTTAAAAAAAGGTGGGTTATGCCGTATCTTTAATGATGACATTATCATTAACGCTATGAAGATACGCCTCGACACCAATGGCCAGGAAATCCTTTGTTCCCATGTTGCTGGTTCTGTCGTCGACGAAGATACTGCTGCTACGACGTTCAAAGCGAATACTGTTGCGTGGGATGTTGACGACGACATTCTTTCCCTTCATGGCGATGTTTTTATCGAGCAGAAATCTTTGGGCGTCCTCACTGCCGATGACGACATATATCTCCACAAAGGTTCAAGTGCTTCCTGGGACACCATCAACGGCGATGGGACGACGACGTGGACATATACCAACGAACTTGATGGCACCATCTCGACGATAACGTGTCACGGCACCATGCTCCTCGACAACGTCGGCAAGAAGCTTCTTTTCCAGAGTCCTGAAGACACCGTCTCCAATAAAACGCAGGTGTATTATCATAATTCTCTTGGCGAGATATATGCCGACACCATAGCAGTACATTATTCCGACGACGTTGGGTCGACGACGCCAACGATGATGAATGTCACCGGCAACGTAAAAATTATCAGCAGTTCTTCTTCTCGTGACGGTTCTTCTCTGCAACGCTTTGCTCTTGCTGACAGTGCAGAATATTCTATTGGCGCAGAAGGTCTCCTCCTCAAAGCTGACGCGGGACGTCGTGTCCTTTTCCTCGACAAGGACAACGACCTTCAGGTTAGTGCTGAGGCTGTGATGGTACACCTTGTCGAAGACAACGACGAAGAGACCATCTCTACTGTCGGCGACGTACGCTTTGCTCTAAACGAAGAAGAGTATTATGATTTAAAACAAAACTTTAACATAGAATAAGATAATAAGATGATGAAAGACACAAAAGCTCCGATCCTCAACGTCAGGATGCTAGTAAAAGCATACGGCGGAAAAAATGTCGTTGACGGCATATCGTTTCACGTCGACGAAGGCGAAGTCGTCGGCCTTCTTGGCCCCAATGGTGCTGGCAAGACCACTGCTTTTTATATGACGATGGGACTCATACGCCCCGATTCTGGTCGTGTCATCTTCCGTGGTCAAGACGTCACGAAATATCCTGTACATCGTCGTGCACACATGGGCATGGGTTATCTCGCCCAGGAGCCTTCGGTATTCCGTGCTCTTACTGTCGAAGAGAACATCTTATGTATCCTTGAGACGTTGCCGATAAGCAAGAAAGAGCAGAAGCGCCGCCTCGAAGAGCTTCTCAGCGAGCTACATCTCGAGCCTCTCGCCAAGAAACGTGCTATGAGTTTATCTGGCGGTGAGCGTCGCCGTCTTGAGATAACACGTTCTCTTGTTACGAACCCCTCTTTCCTTCTTCTTGACGAGCCTTTTGCCAACATCGATCCTATTGCCATCCACGATGTCAAACAGATGATAAAACTTCTAGCCAAGAAAAACATCAGCGTCTTCATCACCGACCACAATGCCCGCGAGATATTTTCTCTCGTCGACAGAAGTTATATCGTTCGTGAGGGCAAGATCATGTTATCTGGGAATGTCGACGAGCTCATCAACAACGAAGAAGCCCGCAAGCACTACCTTGGCAGTGAATTCAGGCTTTAGAGATTTCGGAATAGGATTTTTCACCACAGAGCCACAGAGGACACAGAGAGGATAAGAACATGGCTGGGGGAATCTCCCCCAGACCCCCTTTTTGCATTGATAACTGTTCACTGATCACTGAAAAAGCTCTGTGGCAAAAATGGGGTTTTAGCGTTAGATAACGATATTGCGCATTTCCGAGAATGTCCCTGATGAGAACTGTCGAAGGTTGTGTAGGAATGTCATGAAGCCACGATGTTCTGTTGATTCTGGCGATGTTGCTACATGTGGCGTTATTATAACGTTTGGCATCTCCCATAATGGCGATGTTGGTGGTATTGTCATATCTTCTATGGCGTCGATGATGATCCCGCGGAATTTCTTCGTCTTTGCTGCTTCTGTCAATGCTTCGACATCTAATGCGTTTCCTAGTCCCGATATCACTAATATTGCATCATCTTTTATGAGGCTTATCTCTTCGGTGCCTAGTTTATAGTCATATGATCCATCACGCGGAAGGCTTATTGCTACGACGTCGGCATTTGGCAGTATCGCGCTTATCCCTTCAATGGCGAAGGTTTTATTACAGTATGGGTGGAATGATCGTTGCTCTTGTGCTCCCCATACGTAGAATCCTAGTTCTTGTGCACGTCGTGCTACCTCGGTACCTTCTTCGCCGAGTCCTATCTGCAAAAATTTCTTTCCTTCTGCTGTCCACATTGTTTCCAGTATCGCTGAATTTTCGCTATCGTAATTTCCACGATACGATGTTTTCCATAGGAACATATTCTTGGCAAAGGCAAGGACAGCGCTGATGATATATTCCCCTACCGTTGTTATATCTTTACCTCGCGTCGTTGTTATTATAATATTTTCTTTGTCTTTGAGCAAAGGAACGCATATTTTGTTGAGGTATGGCACTGGAGCGTGGACCCATCGCAGCCGTGGGATATGTGGTATTTCTTCAGCGTCGAGGCTATCGGCATATATTATCTCTATATCATCCCACTGTTCTTTCCCTGGCATTACACTCCCGTCGAAGTCGGGAAAGATGGTATATCTGGGGAATTCTTTCGTTATCATCGCCATTTCTTCTGGAGACAGCGGCGCTTTTACTAATATAATACTCATAATGTCATCGTTTTTTGTTGATTGGTAATAGTATCTTTCGGTATACTTCGTGTCTTGTAAAAAAGCAATTGTAAATACGCATTAGATTTCGAGGTTATAATCATGTACGTTATTATTAAGACAGGCGGCAAACAATATCGCGTAAAGAAAGACGACGTCATCGACGTTGATCTTCTTGGCGTCGAGGAAGGTGACAAAGTTGAGTTCAGTGACATCTTATTCGTCAATGAAAACGGCACTGTAAAGATAGGAGTTCCCGTTGTCGAAGGATATTCTGTCGTCGGCGAAGTTCTCGGCAATATAAAAGGCCCTAAAGTTGTGGCTTTTAAATATAAGAGACGCCAGAACTACCGTCGTAAGGTTGGTCACCGTCAAAATTATTCACGTATTAAGATCACAGACATCGTGAGCGCATAAAAATCTATTTAGGGGGAAACCATGGCACATAAGAAAGGACAAGGTTCTACACGAAACGGTCGCGACTCACATTCTAAGCGTTTAGGCATCAAGGCCAATGATGGTGAATATGTTACAGCTGGATCGATTTTGGTACGTCAGCGCGGCACCAAGTGGCATCCTGCCAAGAACGTATCTCGTGGCAGCGATGATACTCTCTTTGCTAGCATTAACGGTATTGTAGCTTTTAAGAAGACCAACAAGACGTATGTTTCTGTTGAAGCTGCAGTTTAGTAAGGTCTCGTATTTAGAGAAAAATCATAAACGCAAGAAAGGAAACTTTTCTATTTCTTGCGTTTTTATTTATGGTTAAAAAAAATGTTTGTTGACAGTGTAAAAGTATTTTTTGTTGCAGGTCGTGGTGGTGATGGCATTGTTGCCTGGCATCGCGAGCGTTGTGTTGCCAAGGGAGGTCCTTGTGGTGGCAATGGTAATAGGGGTGGTGACATCACCATCGTTGCCGACGCCCAGATGCCTTCTCTTGACTGGTTCCGCAACAGGCGTCGTATTGTTGCTGAGAACGGCAAGCCTGGCGGCCCCAACAACCGTCAAGGTCGTCGTGGTCTTGACAGGGAGATCCGTGTTCCTTGTGGTACTATCATCAAAGACGTTAACACTGGTGAAGTTCTTGTTGATTTTGTCGAAGACGGACAATCTTGGGTAGCTTGTCATGGTGGTCGTGGAGGTCGTGGCAACAGAAGTTTTGCTACTCCTACCAATCGTGCTCCGCGGCAGTGCACTCTGGGTAAAGAAGGTGAATCTCGCGAGATTTCTTTCGAGCTTAAGATTATCGCCGACGTTGGTCTTGTAGGTTTCCCTAATGCTGGAAAGTCGACGTTTATCTGCAGTGTTACTAAGAGCAAAGCCAAGGCTGCTTCGTATCCTTTTACTACGTTAAAGCCCAACGTTGGTTTCATAGAATATGACGATAATTCTCGTGTTCTTGTCGCCGACGTCCCTGGAATCATCGATGGTGCTGCTGAAAACCGTGGTTTAGGCCATGAATTCCTCCGTCATATTGAGAGAACGAAGGTTCTCGTCTATATTCTCGATGCTTCTGGCATCGACGGCAGAGACCCTTGGGATGATTATGTTGTTTTACAGCAGGAGCTCAAGAAATACAACCCTGCTCTTCTCGAGAAGCCTTATGCTGTAGCCCTCAACAAGATCGACGTCGCCGAGGCTCTTCTTTTTGCTGAAGAGTTTCAGGAGAAATATCCTCATGATCCTTCTACGCTTTTTATGATGTCGGCAAGTGAAGGTGATGGTGTTAGCGCTTTAGCTGCATACATCAAGAAAGCCGTTGATATTGCAAAAAAAGAAGAAGTGCAACCCTTTTCATAATTGCGACCTAAAATACGTCTATTATTCTTTTTCCGTTTAGTGCGTTCCAATATGTTGTGAATACTGAGCCGTCGGGGTTCATAACGCGTATTATGTAGACGGGCAAGAAGACTTCCGATACGTTCCTTATGGCGAAGCTTTCTCCGAATGCTGCTTTGCAGACGTTTTCCACCTGAGACTTACTATATTGTCGTGGCATCTTATTGACGCCTTTGAATGGCTTAGTTACTAGCCATGTATTGATTTTTGTTATGGGGTCGACGTTTAGTCGTGGTTTGTTTAGGTGTATCCTATATCCGTCGCCACTTCTTATTATCAGTTGTTTTTTTCTTGCGGCGTCGAGCCAGCTATCGAGGATAGCGCCTTCGATATTTAGTGTATTTGCCAGTGTTTCACGAGTCACTGTGCCACGGTTTTTAGCTATGATGTTTAGTAGTTTAAAGTCATTACGCGAGGCTCCGGAATTTATAGCGTCTTCGAAACCGTGAGATCTTTCCCATGTTGTAGCGTCTATTACCATTTCTCCGTTATCGAGTCCCCATAGTAGCATCCCTTCTCCTGTCTTATCTCCTGAGGCGACATATTTCACTTCCATAAGGAGGTATGGGTAGAAGATAAGGTCTGGTTCTAGGAAGGTATAGCTTTCGTCTTTAAGAAGTTCTTGTTCGTTTGCTGCCATTATCTGTTCTGAAGAGAACTGTTCTTCTAGGGTGAGGAACTTCCCTGTCTCGAGTTTATCTTGTACGAAATTTCTCACTGTGGGGTTATTATTCCACAGCCAGAATCCTCCATATACTAACCCTGCGAAGATGATTATATTGACGATAAGACGTATCATAGCAAAGAACCCCTTGGAATATATATATTATATCTCCCAAGAGGTTCTCAAAAAACGAAAAGTTTGTCAATCTTATTTACGTAGCTACGCTACTCAGTTCGGAGTTCGTAGTTCGGAGTTCGGAGACGAAAACCTATCCGCTATACGCTAATATTTATTTCATTGACAGCAGGAACTCTATGTTGTTATTAGACTTCTTTAGTCTATCGAGTAGCAGTTTCATAGCGTCTAGTGGTGTAAGGTCTGATACGGCGCTACGCAGCTGATATATTTTGGAGAGTTCTTCTGGGTGGTATAGCAGTTCTTCTTTCCTTGTCCCACTTTTTATGATATCGATAGCGGGGTATACTCTTCTGTCTGAGAGTCTTCTATCGAGGACGAGTTCCATGTTGCCAGTACCTTTGAACTCTTCGAAGATGACTTCATCCATCCGCGACCCTGTATCTATCAGTGCCGTTGCTATTATCGTCAGCGACCCGCCGTTTTCGACGTTACGCGCTGCTCCGAAGAAGCGTTTTGGCTTATGTAGGGCGTTGGAGTCGACACCACCGGAGAGTATTTTCCCTGAGTGTGGTTGTACGGTATTGAACGCTCGTGCTAGGCGTGTTATCGAGTCGAGGAGGATGACGACATCTTTGCCATGTTCCACCTGTCGTCGAGCTTTTTCTATCACCATTTCTGCTATCTGCACGTGTCGTTCTGGTGGTTCGTCGAAAGTCGATGCCACGACTTCGGCATCAACATTACGGCTCATATCGGTTACTTCTTCTGGCCGTTCGTCGATTAGTAGAACGATAAGCATAACATCGGGGTTATTTTTAGTGATGGAGTTTGCGATATTTTGTAGTATCACAGTCTTTCCTGTACGCGGTGGCGCTACGATGAGTGCGCGCTGTCCTTTTCCTATAGGGCATGCCAGGTCTATCACTCGTGCTGACATGTTTTTGTTGTCGGTCTCCATTACAAGGCGTTCTTCTGGGAATAGCGGTGTAAGGTTGGAGAAAAGCACGCGCTCGCGGGCTTGTTCTGGTGTAGTGTCGTTAACACCATCGACCTTGAGAAGGGCGAAGTATTTTTCTTTTTCTTTAGGAGAGCGTATTGTTCCTGATATTGTGTCACCTTTTTTAAGGTCGAAGCGCCGTATTTGTGCGGGAGAGACGTATATATCTTCTGCTGAAGGGAGATAGTTGTAGTCTGGTGAGCGAAGAAACCCGAAGCCATCAGGGAGGATTTCTAGTACTCCTTCACCGGAAAGAACTTCGTTTGGGTTTGCTGAGAGTGTTTTCACTATCTCGAAGACAACCTGCGACCTTGTCAGGGAGCCTAGGTGGTCGATCTCTATAGCTTTGGCGTAGGCGTTTAGTGCGTCGATATCCATCCGCTGCAGAATAGAGATTTTTGTTATTTTCTCCATACCTTCAGGTAGGTTTATAGGCTTTGGCTTTTTTGGGGCCTGCTTTTTTTCTTCTACACCTTTAGCGCCGTTGTCGGTATTTTTGTTTTTGTTGTTATTGTTGTTGTTGTTTTTGTTGTTATTCTTTCTTATTACAGGCACTACCGGCGGTGGTTTGTGTGGTAATGTTGTTTTCTTTTTTTCTTTACTCATATTATAGGATTTTCTCTTTAAAATGGTTGTTGTGTAATTGTTATTTCACGAGGGCATCATAGCAGTCGCGAACTTGTTTTCGTAGATCTTCGATGGTTCCGTCATTATTGATGACGACATCGGCGGCGGCGGCTTTATCTTTAGTATCGAGCTGCCTTTCCATCCTTTTCGTATACTGTTCTTCGTCATATTTCGAGCGTTTACGACAGGTTGTATCGTTAGTGCTTACGGTGATGACTGTATCATAGAAATTCTCGTGTGAAGCTTCAAAGAGAAGTGGTACCTCTACAACAAAAAGGGAGGGTTTTTCTGTGTTTTTAACCTTGTTATACTGTTTTTTTATCTCGCATATCACTTGTGGGTGGAGAATTTCCTCCAGCCGTCGTAACATCTGTGGGTCATCGAAAACATCTTTTGCTATGACAGCACGTTCTACTGTTGAGATATCATAACCTACTAAAGTACTAATAGTCTTTTGTAGAGTACTGTCTGTGTCAAGTAAAGTATGGACGATGGTGTCGGAGTTTATAGTATAAGCGCCACATTCCGCAAACAAGCGGCACACTGTGGACTTCCCACTCGCTATACCTCCGGTAACAGCTATCTTTTTAGATGTCATCATTTTAACATTCTTTCCAATTTTTGCCAAGAGAGATATCAACTATTAGCGGAACGTTTAGTGAATAGACATTTTCCATGACATCACGGACGTCAGTTTCCAGTGTAAGGATTTCGTATTTCGGTGTTTCGAAGACGAGTTCATCGTGGACTTGCAGTATCATGAAGGCTTCGCTATTATTATCCTCGAGGCGTTGTTGCATCTTGATCATAGCGTGTTTTATAAGGTCTGCCGCTGTTCCTTGTAGTGGTGTATTTACGGCGAGTCGTTCTGCTGCGGTTTTTATCATTTTGTTGTTGCTATTGATTTCGGGGATGAGTCTTTCTCTTCCGAGCATCGTTGTAGCTTTCCCTGTTTCGCGGGCTTTTTCTTTACATTCTTCGATGAAGTCACGGACTTTCGGGAATCTTCCGAAGTATTCTTTTATAAACGTTGCTGCTTCTTTCATTCCGATGCCGAGTTCTTGTGCAAGTCCGAAGGCTTGTTGTCCGTATAGTATCCCGAAGTTTATCGTTTTTGCGTAGGTACGTTGTTGTTTTGTCACGGCATCGAGTGGGACGTGGAAAACTTTCGATGCTGTCATAGCGTGGATATCGTCACCGTTGTTGAATGCTTTTACCAGTGTAGGGTCTTCGCTGAGGTGTGCCAGCAGTCTTAGTTCTATCTGCGAATAGTCTGCGGCGAGGAACTGCCAAGAGGAATTTTCTGGTCTGAAGGCTTCGCGGATTTCACGTCCTATTTCTTTTCTTACGGGGATATTTTGCAGGTTGGGGTTTTTACATGACAGTCTTCCTGTTGCTGTCACCGACTGGTTGAAGGTACAGTGTACTCTATGTGTTTTTTCATTGACGTCGTTTGGCAGTGCATCGACGTATGTTGATCTCAGCTTTTCTAGTGCACGATATTCTAGGACTTTTGCTGCTATTGGGTATTCTATGCTAAGTTTTTCTAGGACGTCGGCGTTGGTGGAATATCCTGTAGCGGTTTTTTTCTGTGGTGGGATTCCTAGTTTTTCGAAGAGTATCGCACTAAGCTGTTTTGGAGAGTTTATCGTGAAAGTTTCTCCTGCGAGTTCGAAGACAATCTTTTCGAGTTCCTGGATTTTCGCGACGAGGCTTTTCGACATACTTCCGAGCTTTTCGACGTCGACATATATCCCGTGTCGTTCCATTGTGGCGAGGACTTTTAGTAGTGGCAGTTCCATATCTTCGAGGATATGTGTAAGGTTACGATCTTCGAGTTCTTTTTCGAGGACGTGTTTCAGTCTGCATGTGTAGTCGACATCTTCACAGCAGTATGAGCATACTTCGTGTATGGAGACTTCTGCCATGCTTATTTGTTTCTTCCCTTTTCCTATTAGGTGTTCTATTGGGGTCTTTGTTTTTGTGAAGTAGTGCATTGCCAGTGCATCGAGCGAATGTCTTCTTATGTGTGCGTTCAGCAGGTACGATGCTAATATTGTGTCGAAACATATTGTTTTAACGTCGATGCCGTAATTTTTCAGGATGTGGCAATCGTATTTAACGTTATGTCCGTAGAATCCGAGCTTGGGGTTTTCGAATATCGGTTTTATTGCGGCGATGACTGTTTCTCTGCCAAGGTTTCCGTTGGCGGGGATGTACCATGCTTTTCCTTGTTCTACGCAGAATCCTATGCCGACGAGTTCGGCATCGAGGGGGTGTAGCGCTGTTGTCTCGGTGTCGAAGCATATTGTTTTTGCTTTCTTTATCGTGGCGACGAGTTTTTGTAAGTTTTCTTCATCGTCGACGAGGGTATATTCTGTGTCGACCTCTTCGACATCGACGTTGCTGCCGACATCACGTAGCAAGGACATGAAGTCCATAGTACGATAAAATTCTGCGAGTTTCTCGTTGTCGGGGTCTCCGACTTCTGAGAACGTCATATCTTTTGGTATATCGACATTGATATCTATGGTGACGAGTTTTCTGCTGAGCCTAGCGATATCAGCTTCGGCGACGAGGGTTTCCTGTTTTTTCTTGCCGGCGACATTCTCGGGGTGTTCTAGGATATCTTCTAGGTCTTTGAAGTCGTTAAGGAGTTTCGCTGCCGTCTTTGGTCCGAAGCCGTATATTCCTGGGACGTTGTCGGAGGTATCGCCGGTGATAGCGAGGAAGTCGATGAACTTCGACGGTGGTATTCCGTATTTCCCTTCGACTTCTTTAGGTCCGATTATTTCGTTGCCTTTATGTGTATTCAGCATCGAAACGTTATCGTCGACGAGCTGGCACATATCTTTATCGCTAGTACATAGGAACACCTCGAAGCCTTCTTTTTCGGCTTTCCTTGCTATAGTTCCCATGGTGTCATCGGCTTCGACTTCTGGTATAGCGAGTGTTGATATCCCTGCGAAATTACAATATTCTTGTGCCCATGCTATCTGGTGTGGAAGGTCTGGCGCTATTGCTTCGCGGTGAGCTTTGTATTCGGGGTATATTTCTCTTCGTTGTTTTTTGTTGTCTCTTCCATCGAAGACAGCGACGACGTGGTCGGGGTTGAAGTCTTTGAAGAGCTTCTGTATGGACTTTATAAATCCATACAGAGCATTAGTAGACTTACCTTCGGCGTTCGTCATCCCTGTTATTGCGAAATACGCCCGGAACAGATACCCTGAGCAGTCGAGGAGGAAAAGTTTCTTTTTTGTCATCGTATAGGGTTATATAGGTATAGTGGTTTTCCCATAAGTTCTGGTGCTATCCCTGTTGCCGACATATCGATGGTATGTTCTACTGTACCGGTGAGCAATGGCGAGCGTTTCTCAAAGAAGGTATCTATCCAGTTTGATGTCTGCAGTTTTATCACCTGATATTCTTCAGGTTCTAGTCCTGCGGCGGTGGCGAGGGCTGTTAGTGTTCCGTCATATGTTGCGCCGCTTTCGTCGATGAAGCCTATTTTTTTTGCTTGTTTTCCAATGAAAATATTAGCGCCATATTCGTTGACGAGTTTCTTTTTGCTGACGGAAGGCCTTTCTTTTACGACGAGTGCGACGAAATCTTCGTATTGTGCGTCGATGATATTCTGGAAATGTGCATCCTCGTCTGGCGTCCATGGCCGTACTGAATTCATGGCGTCTTTTCCTTTACCAGAATATATTGTCTTGGCTTCGACGCCGACTTTTTCCATAAGCCCTGTGACGTTGAAGAACGGCGAGAATATTGCTCCTACCGAGCCTATAAGGCTCATATCGGTGGCGTATATCTTGTCAGCGGCGAGGGCTATCTGGTATCCCCCTGAAGCGCATAGTGAGTCGGTATATGCGTATACTGGGACGTCGTATTTCTCTTTATATTTTTTTATGGCGAGGTATATTGCTTCTCCGTCGGAGGCGATACCCCCGGGAGAGTGTATTGTCAGCATGATAGCTTTTACGCGGTCACCGTAAACGCCTTCGCGCGACTGTATAAGTTGTTCACACACTTTATCTTTCGTTAGCTCTTTCATTCCGACGACCCCTGAGATGTCGACGTTGAGGATAATTGGGGCTGTAGCATCGTGAATGACACGTTCACCTTCGGCATTAGGGAGTATTACTGGCGTCGGCGTGCTGACATATCCTGTATCTCCTGACCCTAAGATTCCTATGATAATAATTATGGGAATTATAGCGGCGCCTATTCCTATGATACCAAAGAACGTCTTAAGGAAAGAACGTATCGCCGAAGAAAACAGTGACTCGTGTATAAACTTCATAATCTCTACCTTGGATTTAAATTGTGTAAATAGATACAGTACATTGTAGAAGAGATAACATTTTTTTCAAAGGACAAAGGAGATATACCATGTCGTTTTTTCAAGAATATACATGGGCGCTAAACGCCGCCATCGCTGTCGTTGTCGTGATATTCGCAAATATCGCGCTTAAAATCATTCTGCAGCGTGTCGGTAAATCTTTAAAAGCACGGAAACACGGTAGTTCCAGTGACATCTTTATAGCGATACGTTCGCCGCTATATTGTCTTATCTGGATTTTTACGCTTCTGTATATCGCCGACGTCATGGCATATAATATCTTGGGATTTAGCGTGTTGAAGCCTGAAAGCAAGCTCCTTCACGTCATTGTCATCGTCATCGTGACGTGGTTTATCCTCAGGATAATAGGTTTAACGCGCAAGAGGTTTGCTCGCAAGGCGAGGAAGTCTTCCGACAGGCATATGGTCCATACTACTGGAAGGCTTATAAGCATCGTCGTCATTATCATTGCTGGCCTTATCATCCTCGAGACTCTTGGTGGCAAGCTATCAACAGTGCTAGCATTCGGAGGGTTAGGAGGTATCGTCATAGGTTTCGCCGCCAAAGACATCGTTGCTAATTTCTTTGGAAGCATTGTCATCCACATCACCAATCCCTTCTCTGTCGGTGATTTCATCGAATCTCCAGACCGTGACATCCAGGGGCACGTCAAGGAGATCGGGTGGTACCAGACGAAGATCATGCCACACCGTAAGCAGCCGATATATGTTCCTAACTCTTTATTTTCTACGATAATAATAACGAACGTCGAGCGTATGACACACAGATTTATCGACGAGACTATAGGAGTACGATACAACGACTTCACCAAAGTTCAGGGTATCGTCAAGGAAATCCGTGAGCACCTTAATAAGAGCGCCAATTTTGATACCGAGCAGCCGACATTCGTAACCTTCACACATTTCGGCGAGAGCTCTTTAGACCTATGGGTGTCGTGCTATACTGTAACTACCGACAAAGCAGAATACTATGACGAAAAGCAGAAACTCCTCCTGAAAATCGGGAAGATCATCGGTGACCACGGCGCCGAAATCGCTTTCCCTACTACTACTATCGAAGTTCCTAACGGCTTTTTCAGTGACCAGTGACCAGTGACCAGTGACCAGTGATCAATGCTTTTGCTATCCGTAAAAATTCCATTGCAAACGCTGTGCGATAAGAACTATAATGTGAAGATATAATTGTTTTTTAGGAATACTGTAGAATAATTTATGATGATACATGACAAAGGCATATTTACCATCTCCAACATTCTTACGATAGCTCGTGCTCCTATGGCGATCTTCTTCCTCGTTGAGAATAGCATGGTGCGTCTTATCATCGTCGCCGTTGCTATGATAACCGACGGTATCGACGGATATATCGCCCGCAGATACAACATGGAAAGTCAGGTAGGACGGTTTTTAGATCCTATAATGGACAAATTTTTCGTCTTTTTCGTCCTTGCAGTCCTTGTCTCTGAGGGTCGCCTTGTGTCGTGGAATCTCTTCGCTATGGTCTTTCGTGACGCCTGCCTTTGTGCCTTTGGCGCATACGTAAGCATCTTCGGGACGTGGGAACGTTGCAGCTCATGTACAGGGATATGGCTCAGCAAGGTGACGACAGCGTTTCAGTTTGCTATAATAATAGGCCTTTCTCTGGGATATATCTTCCCGGCGTATCTCTATATCTCCTTCATGGGCCTTGGCCTTCTTTCTCTTGGGGAGCTGTGTCTTTATTATAAAAGAACACCTATTATTAGCGAATAGTTATAGCGTATAGGAAGAGCGGATAGGTGATTTCTATATGCTATTATATTACGTCAAGGCGCATTCTTCGGCGATTTTCTCTCCACTGACAGTGGCGGCTATTGGGTGTATTTTTTCTGGGAGTCTGAAGTCTCCGAAGATATCGTCGGACTGTATAACGTATAGTTTTTCTTTAATGGCGTCTGGGAGTTTATTGACATATACCCTGAAGATATCACGTATCCTGTTGCGGTATTGTATCGAGGTGGCGCGTACGGCATCGACGGCGAAGGAGTCTGTGTCGCTGCTGGGTTCTACGAGGAAGATGGCGTCGTATTTCTCCATCCACTTCATCGCGGTCTTTTCTAGCTCGTAGAACTCTTCGCAGGTTGGGTTGCGCTCTGCCCAATAGACGAGCGGGTCCATTGGGCATCTGTCGGTGATTATGGCGTCGTAGTGTTGCGCTTCGGCGTCAAGCTCTTTGACTATCTGCGAATGTACTATCCACAGCTCGGTATTGTTGTTGGCGACCTCGTTTATCGGGAACGGACACTGTCGTGCCGTCTCGTTAAGGACTTTGACATTATGCTGCTGCTGCTTGAAATATGCAGCGAGGAGGTAGCATAACGTCGTCTTTCCGGCACCGTGGGTGCCCGTGACAACGATACGTTTCATAGCTAATACCTTATCTTATTGTTACGCTGCTTGTTTTGCGGCTTTGGCACTCTTCGTCCATGAGATTATGCCCCAGACTGTTAAGCCAAGATACACAGTAAATAAAAATGCAGATGCACTATCATGGTTATGGAAATAATGGAATGGTATCCAGCCTGTATTAGCTATTGCCCAGACCCATTGTCCTGTTACGTTTTTTTTAATGATAAAAAGATTCCCTGTTAAACTCAGAGCAGTAAGAAACCACGGCAACATTGTCATAATATCAGGCATAACCATTTTCTCCTTATTTTTGGATTAAAACACACGATTTTCCAAGCTTTAAAGGTACATGTTTTGTCCTTTTTTGTGAACAAAAAGATGCGAAAAATAACGATAAAATAAGCGGTCTTGAGGATCAAAAGGTTGAGCAAAAAACCAACGACTATTTTACGACATATCGTAAAATAGTCCGGACGGTTTTACGATTCGTCGTAAAATGGTCCTTGGTTTAAGCAAAAAAATAGTGGCTAATACCGCTTTTTTTATGTTTGCAATATTTCCCTTGCTTCTAGTATCATTTGATGCTATAATATGATATATAACAACAAATATAAGCATGAACAATTTCCCAAAACGCCCTACGAAGCGCGAGATCGACAAAAGGCTTAAAGAAGCGAGGGTGGCTTTGGAAGAAAGAAAGGGCTTTTTTGCCAATCCTTCAAAAGTTGTAGGCGAGCTTTTTGAATTAGAGCTTGAGAAAACAGAGGCTCTTTGGATAGTGTTATTGGATTTGCTCAAAGAAATTGAATTAAGCGACTATTCGGGAGCTTCTCCCCCTCTCAAATCCTATGAGCCTAAGATTGCAAACTGCGAACTTTATGCATTTACATGGGAAAGTTCATTGCTAAAAAAAACAATGTATTTGAAGTTCGCCATAAAGAACGACTGCTTTTACTATGTTTCTTTGCATCAGAGTAGACCAAAAACAAGGTGATTATATGAACAAACAATGCTTGAAATGTGATAGCACAGATTTTAAGAAAAAAAACATTCGATTCACCCCTGAAATTAAGGGTGAAACCGTTGAGGTTATTGCTCCGGCATACATATGTAAACATTGTCATACGCCATTGATGGATAGTGAGCAAATAGACAGGTTAAGAAAAGAAACTTCCGACGCATATCGAAAAAATCATGACCTTCTCTCTTCTGCAGAGATCATTCATTATCGTAATATTCTTGGGATGTCTCAGAAAGCTTTTGCAGCGTATCTTAGAGTAGGCGAAGCAAGCGTAAAACGCTGGGAAACATTTTTCATTCAAGATGCCAGCCAGGACGAACTTATCAGATTAAAATGCGATCAACAGCGCGCTGAAGATAATTCATTAAATGTTCATTGGATTAATCAACAACCAGACATTTATAGTGGGAACGAGAAATTTAATTTCGAGCGGTTTAAAAATATTTTACTCATAATCGTTCAGAAGATCAATACGAGCAAGATTTTTCTCAATAAAGTTCTTTTTTACATTGATTTTGGTCATTTCAAAAAATATGGGAAAAGCATTACCGGAACTCGTTATGTTCCTTTACAATATGGCCCTTGCCCAGACAACTATCAAGCTATTTTTCAACACTTTGTCGACCAAGGCGTATTAAAGTCTTTAAAAGGGCATCGATTCCATGCTAACATCGAACCCGACATGGGCCTTTTTGATGACCAAGAAAAAGAAACTGTTAATGCTGTTTGCAAGCTGTGTAAAGAAGACAATGGCAAAAAACTTTTCGATCTTTCTCATCAAGAAAAGGGATTCAAAGAAACGCCAGACTTCCAATTTATCAGTTATGAATATGCCCGAGACTTAAATGTGACCATCTAGTGTTTAATAAAAAAAAAGAGCGGCTGATGCCGCTCTTTTCGTTGTGGTCAGAGCCAGATTTGAACTGGCGACACAAGGATTTTCAATCCTCTGCTCTACCAACTGAGCTACCCGACCGAGTTGATGTATTACGATACAAGAAACGCTGTATTTTCTGCAATCATTTTTCCGAATCGCTTAGTTTTTTCTCGCTATATAGCTGCACCATATCTTTTACGATATCGACGGCTTCGGCGACCTGCAGGTCTGCGATGCCGTAGTCGTCGTTGCCTCTTACGATTTTATCTCCTTCGATAACTTTTTTGAAGAGCTGGTAGTTTTCATTTTCTTCAAGGCGGTGTGCGCTATTAATCCTTAGCTTTGGAAGCATCTCGCGCCATGTGCTGTCTTTTTCTTCGAGCGTAGGCATATAGTAGCTCCATAGCCATTCTTTTGCTTCTCCATCGACGTCTGACAGTGGGTCGATGAACACTGGAAGCACGCTATCTCTCGACAGTGGGTAATCGAGGAATCTTTCTCCTAGTTCTTCTTCGCTGAGAATCCCTGGTACGATGATATCGGCTTTAACACCTTCTATCTGTGTAGATTTCCCTGAAGCTGTGTAGTATCGTCCTACTGTGACCTTAAAGAATGCCGATTTTCCGCTTTTGTCTGTTACTGTCTGGTGTTGTATCGATCCTTTTCCGTATGTTGTTTCGTCTCCGACGACGATTGCTGCACCGTAGTCTTGTAGTGTCTGTGCAACTATTTCTGCTGCCGACGCCGATGCCCTTGATGTAAGTATCGCCATAGGCCCGTCGTAGTATGTATATCCGTCGATATCGCGGAGGTATGTAGTCTCTTCATCGGCGTATTTCGAGACGACGACGACGCCGTTTGTTATGAAGAGCCCAGCAACTTTCACTGCCTGCATGAGGAATCCGCCGCGATTTTCTCTTAGGTCGAGGACGAGGCCTTTTAGTTCTCCTTTACTTTCGAGTTCTCGCAGAGCGTCGCGTATATCTTTTTCGCTGCTTATCGTCCCTGACGAATTTTCATAGAAGGCGTAGAGTTTTAGTATTCCGATGATGCCATCGCCGAAGGCTTCGTATGATATATCGACGCGGTCTTCGTCTATCATGATACGTTCTCTTTTGAGCCGCACCTCGAAGAATCTGTCGTTGCCGTTACTTTCTTCTCTTATAAGTCCTAGTTTTATTTCTGTATTCTGCTGTCCTCTTATAAGTTTTAGGATATTGCGGAACGACATTTCGACGATGGAGATGCCATCGATTTCGACGATGTTGTCGTTGAGTTCAATCTTTTTGCTACGATATGCTGGGCCTCCTTCCATAAGGCGTACTATCGTTATACCTTCGAGGCCTTCCTGCAGTGCTACGCCGATACCTTGGACGCCTTTCTCAAGGCGCACGCGCATCTCGTAAGCTTCTTCTGGGCTGAAGAAAGCTGTATGGGCGTCGAGGCTTTTAGCAAGAGCTTTCAGTGTCGAGACGACGACGACGTGCTGTCGTTCTTTAGGGTCTTCGGCGAGGAGTCTATCTTCGAAATCTCTTTGTCGGCGTTCGAAGAGGCTGAGGATCTTCTTGACTTCGTCTTCAATGGGCTCGCGTTTAAGAACTTGCGCCTGGTATTTCACGAAGTTAAGGATCCTTCCGCGCACTCTATCTTTAAGTTCGCGGCTATTATTAGTATATCCGTCATATTCCATAACGCTGTTATATTCTTTGGCGTCTTGGTAGATATCGTCGCGTTCTTTTTCTATCTCTTCGCGCCATGCTCTAGAGCGTTTTATCGCCTTACATACGAGGTCGTGAAGTTCTTCGTAGAAGGTGATCTCGTTATTTTTATATGCTGCGAGCATTTTTTTCAGGAACTTTTTGTCGGGATTTTGGTAGAAAGATATCTCGCTTTCTAGGAAATATATGTATAGAGGATCGAATTGCTCTATATAGCTTTTCAGCGAACGTTTTAGTATCTCGGCGGTGACTTTTTTCTCGTCGACATGATATTCAAGGAGCTGATCCATGATACGTTCGATATCTTTAGGCTGAAGGTATTCTTCTTCGCCGGCACCGTCGTTGCCATATGCCATCGGCATCGCTGCCATCGTCATTATCACTGCAATAATCGCTGTCACCATTCGCTTCATAATCGTTCCTCGTTCGTTATGTAAAAAACTTTATACTGACGTTACGCGCTAATCTTGCTTTAGTGGCGTAGCGAAAGTGGTGAGATGCAAGTATTCCGATGAACCAAGCTCAGATAGAGCTGGGTGAGGAGGAATACGAAGCAGATTACCCCTTGCAGCACGCCAATAAAGTGAGAGTGGCGCATAATGTCAGTTTATATAAAAACTCTTGTAACAGAAAATCATACCGTCAACAAGTTTTTTCTTTTGAACACTCGTTATTGCTAAAATGTTGTGGCTGTCCAAAGATTATTCCGCAATAATGTGTTAGCAGAATGGAAGGCTTTACTAAATTGTGTAATATTGTTTATCATTTTTGCTATATAATTAACAAAAAAGAGTAAACACTATTATGCCAGGACCAGAAATACCGTCTCTTTGTGGCGGATCATCGCAGCGTCAGTCAGATTCGCCTCGTCCGGATGAAGTTTCTCGCCGTATCAGCCCTAGTACAGGGGCTCCTATACAAGAGGGATATCATCAACGTGTTGGTGCTGACAGAAGACTCACTGCTGCAGCTCTCGCTAGTCTCGCTCCTGCTCCTGATCCTGCCATAGAAAGCGGTAGAGTGCTTCCTATTAGTCCTACACATACATTAAAGAGAGGGAAACCTTTCGGTCCTCATTTATCTCAGCGTGGCGGTACTCCTGCAAAGACAACAGGTGGTGGAGATGATGCATTCAGAGAACAAATGGCACTTCTTGGTATCCCTGTAGACCTTGTAGAAGACGAAATAGATGGTGGTACACATAAAGCAAGGGACCCTCGGGCTGCCTGTGGTGTAATCAGAGAACCAGCACGAATTACCGGCCATCAAGAGTCTCATGCTGAGACAATTGAACGTCTTAAAGATACAACTTTAGATGAGTTCGTTTGTACGAAGATTCTTAGCACAGGGACATTTGGCACTGTAAGACATGTCAATTTAAAAGGTACCAGAGACTATTATGCTATTAAAGAACTGTCTAAAACAGGGCTACTGCTTGGAGACCAGGTTGTACATACCGCCGACGAAATAAAGTTTCTGCTTGCCTTAGATAATCCTCATATTGTACAGGCGTATAAAATCTTCGAAGATAAAAAACGCTTCTATATCGTCATGCAATATATTCCTGGCGGTGAACTATTCTCTCATTTGCGCGGCAGACGTTCCTTTAATAGCAAACAGACACGCTTTTATCTTGCGCAGATGATTTTAGCATTAGAATATCTGCATTCTCGAGGAATCGCATATCGTGACATAAAACCCGAGAACCTCCTCATTGGTAAAGATGGGAAGCTCTATATCACCGACCTTGGATTCGCCAAGTTTGTTCGGGATAGAACATATACACTATGTGGCACAGAAGAATATGTCTCTCCGGAAATGATTACGCTTCCTAAGCAAGGTCATAGTACTAAAACTGATATGTGGAGTTTGGGGGTCTTGGTATATGAGATGCTCCACGGTTATTCTCCATTTCTTCTCACAGAAAGAGAAGCAATAACAAATCGAGGAAAAGAAACAGAGGCTTTATACGCCAAGATCTTACTAGGAAGCTTCCGTTTTAAAAGAGGAATACCAGAAAAAACCAAATCGCTTATTAGTGGGCTCCTTCAAATAGACCCTTCAAAGCGTCTTACTATAGAACAATTAAAAAAGCATGATTTCTTCAGTATTACAAGAGGTACTGAAACAATAAAATTCGATTGGGAAAAAGCTGAACGTGAAGAATGTCAACACAGCTTGCTTTGTAGTCCTCTTGAATTAGGGGAAATTTCACCGCGTGATACAAGCTATTTTCCAGATGAACCCCTAGGCGACAACAAATACCGTTCATGTAACAGGGATGTAACCGAAGAAGATAATAAAGCTTTAGAACCTATAAGAGTGGCAGTGAAAGATGCTTTCGATTCGATTTTCGTTCGAACTGATCCTCCGGACGTATAAACCGCCAGCATTTCTCACAAATCATAGGAAGAAGCTGGTAGTCCTTTACCAAAAACAGTATTGGTATGTATCATCTTTCCTATGGCGACAGTAGAGAAGCAAACATTTTCTTTGGAGAACTTCGAGGGTCCTTTAGACCTTCTTCTTCATCTTATCAATAACGACGAGGTCGACGCCTGTGAGGTCGTTGTCGATGATATCGTCAAGCAATATCTCGCACGCATTCATGGCAGCAAAGAGCATAACGTCGAAGCCGGCGGCCTTTTTCTTTCTCTTGTTACGTGGCTTCTCGTAATAAAAAGCCGTAGACTTCTTCCTCGTGAAGAGCGTTCTATCCTCGACGATGATGTCATCGACGATGACGGCGATGTCTTCTCGCTGACAGAGCATCTTCTCGACTACTACCGTTTCAAAAAGGCAGCGAAGGATCTCTCCGAGAAGGAAGACGAGCGTTCAGGGATTTTCTACCGTCCTCCTACGGAGGCACCATCGGTACGTCGTCGTACCGGCGTCGAGCATCTTTCTCTCGACGATATCGTCGACGTCTTCCATGAAGTTTTACAGCGATGTCCGCGTCCTCTTGCCGAGAACCGCTATCATGAAGAGTGGACCGTCGCCGATAAGATCACCGCCATACAGCACCTTATCGCCGAAGAAATCCGCGTCCAGCTTTCGACGGTATTATCAGATACGATGTGTCGCGAAGAGATAATAACGGCGTTCCTAGCAATATTGGAGATGATGAAAAACGGCGAAGTATACCTTTCAGGCGACGTATCTTCGATAGAAACAATCTATGTTACGACAACAAAGGAACCATCATAATGAATACGAGCATCAACATCTTCGAGAAAGAAGTCGACGTCGTCGACGACGATGCCGAAAGCATCAACGTCCGTGTTACGATGAAACGCGTCGTCGAAGCCCTGCTTTTCTCGTGTAACGAGCCGATATCTCTCGAGAGGATCCGTAATGTCACAGACACGATATGTCCTTTGTCGCCGAAAGTCCTTAAAGACATAATAGCAGAACTTCGTAGCGACTATGAACGCCTGCAGATGTCATTCCGCGTCGAAGAGCTCAGCGGCGGATATATCCTCACAACAACAAAACGCTACAGCCAATATATCGCCCTCCTACACAGCGGACGCCGCTCAGAGAAACTGTCGCGTGCCGCAACAGAAGTCCTCGCCATCGTAGCATACCGTCAGCCGCTAACACGAGTAAACGTCGAAGCAATCCGCGGCGTCGACTCCTCAGGAATCCTTGCCTCGCTAGTAGATCGCGGCCTCGTAGAAGTCGTCGGGAAGGTGGAAGCTCCGGGGAGGCCTTCGCTTTATGCTACTACTAAGAAGTTCTTACGCCATTTCAATCTCAACAACATCAAAGATCTTCCTCAGCCTGAGAGCGTCGCCGCTGTAGACTTCCTGAAACCAATGAACAATGATCAATTATCAGTGTTCAATGAAGAAGCTCCGCAATAGAAATTTCCTGTTTTTCTTCTATGAACTATCGACTATTAACAAGCTTGTAATATAAACGCTGTGTTATATACGATGGTGATGTTATCAAGGTTGGAGGTTGTTTGTGGAGAAGGAGAGGGTTACCGGCAAAGAGTTGAAGGCTGCGTTCGAGCGTTTTTCTGTGGAGACATCGGCGCTGAAGGATGGATATTCCAAGCTGCAGGAGCAGTTCCGCACGGTAAATATGCGCCTCGATATCGCCAATAAAAAGCTTAACGCCAAGGTGTTAGAGCTCGCCAAGGCGCAGGAATACCTCAACACCATTTTGACAAATATCTCCCAAGGGATAATTTTCGTCTGTGACGATGGCATCGTCACGACATACAATGCTTCGGCGCTTGCAATCTTTGGCGCTGAAGATGTCATCGACAAAGATTTCTCTGAAGTTTTTGCTGATGATATTTTCGGGTTCTCGATGTCGTCGTACCTATCGCGTCGGGAATCGATGCCTTCGTCGTTCGTACAGTATACTTGTGATGGCGCTGTTAAAGACCTCGACATTGCGGCGACGTATGTCAATGCTGGTGTTGGCCAGCATGCTGGTATCATCATCGTCGTCCGTGACATCACGGAAGTTCGCAAGCTACGCACTATTGCCAACCGCAACGACAGGCTCCATGAGCTTGGCGAGATGGCGGCTTCTATCGCCCATGAGATCAGGAATCCTTTAGGTGGCATTGAGGGCTTTGCCTCGCTGTTGTGTCGCGACCTTGAAGATTCTCCTGGGCAGCATAAGATGGCGAAGTCTATCGTAGAGGGCTCTAAGGCGCTGAACCGTCTGGTTAGCACGGTTTTGAGCTACGCGCGCCCTACTACTTTGGAGTTTTCGAAGGCGAGTCTTAAAAACCTTATCATCGACATTGGAGATTTGTTTTCCGCAGACAAAAAGTTTTTGGACAGGGTTTCTTTCGTCGTAGACCTCCCTAACGATGACATCGAGGCATATTTCGATATAGGCACGATGAAGTCTGCTATGATGAACATCGCCCTCAATGCCGCACAGGCAATGCCTGACGGTGGTGCTGTGACGATGTCTTTAGAAGAAGCCGACAACCATGCACATATTACCGTCCACGACAATGGTTCTGGCATCGTTGACGATGACCTAGAGAATATTTTCTCACCGTTTTTCACTACGAAGGTCGAGGGCAATGGCTTCGGGTTATCGGAGGCGCACAAAACATTACAGGCTCATGGCGGCAGTATCGAGGTGGCATCGGTTCCTGGCGATACTACCTTCACGATGAAGATACCATTAACAAACGCTACATGTACGAGGAGCGCATCATGGCAATAGAAAAGATCCTCGTCGTCGACGACGAGATACTAATAAGAAGTTTTTTGGAAGAGACGCTTTCGCGTAAGGGCTTCGACGTCACCACTGCCGAAGACGGTAAGGAGGGAATATCTCTCCTCGTGAAGAACAGCTACGACCTCATCATCACTGACATGAAGATGCCCCGAGCCACTGGCATGGACGTCCTCCGCAAAGCCCGGGAGGTTTCACCTTCTACGCTAGTCGTCATCATCACGGCATTCGGCAGCATCGACAGTGCCGTCGAGGCTATGCGTTTAGGGGCTTTCAACTATATCCTTAAGCCTTTTTCTCCTGACACCATCGAGGCCGTCCTCGTCAAAGCTCAAGAGCATATATCTCTAGTCGAAGAGAATCGTTTCCTCAAAGAAGAAGTGTCTTCTGGTTCAAGACGTGGAAGTTCTAATATCATCGCCGAGAGTGATACGATGAAGAAGGTCCTCGACGACGCTTCTCGTGTTGCTGCAAGCAATGCCAGCGTCTTCATCAGCGGAGAGTCCGGCACTGGCAAAGAAGTTATGGCGTCTTTTATTCATAGCAACTCTCCTCGCAGCCATAAACCTTTCATCCGTGTAAATTGTGCTGCCATCCCGGAATCATTAGTGGAGTCGGAGTTCTTCGGCCACGAAAAAGGGGCCTTTACTGGCGCCAACAGCAAGAGGCTTGGACGCTTCGAGCTTGCCAACAACGGCACGCTCCTTCTCGACGAGGTCACCGAGATCCCTCCGGGCTTACAGGCCAAACTTCTTAGGGTCGTCCAAGAGCAGGAGTTCGAACGTGTCGGAGGTTCTAAGCTTGTCACCGTCGATGTACGTCTTATTTCGACGTCTAACAGGAAGATGGAAGACGCCATCGCTGAAGGCATTTTCCGTGAAGATCTTTTCTATAGGCTCAACGTCATCCCTATACATCTTCCGCCGCTACGTGACAGACGCGAAGATATCGTCCCCCTTGCAGAACATTTCCTCGAAAGCTTCTGCATCGAAAATCATAAGAAGAAAAAAAGCCTTGCTTCCGATGCTAAAAAGCTTCTCATAGAATATCATTGGCCCGGAAATATTAGGGAGCTTGCTAATATCATCGAGCGTGCCGTCGTGATGGACTACAGCGACGCCGTCGCTGCCGAGCATCTAAACATCGGCGTTATCGATGCTGCCAAAGCGAAACTTCAAGCGCTGTCGAAGCATGCTACTATTAATAGCGGGTAGCTCCGAGCCCCATTTTTTTTTACCACAAAGTTTCCTAGGGAGCTCTGCCGCCCCTGCAATAAAAAATAACAAACCCCAATTTTTTCACCACAGAGCCACAGAGCACACAGAGAGCGCCCACTGCGCAGAGCGCGCGCAGCGGACGCACAGCTGTCGCCATTATCGTTGATTGTACTTCCTTTCTTTGTTTTTACTATAGCAAACGTAAAGATACAATCTTACTATTACGACAACGGCGAGGGAGGCACTACCGTGTCCAGGTGAAAGAATAGCGTAGAGTTCTAGTTTACCGTTCACAGTTCAAAAACGGGGGTCTGGGGGAGAATCCTCCAGCCATGTTTTTTCCTCTCTGTGTTCTCTGTGGCTCTGTGGTAAAAATCCTACTCCGAACTATCTTATGATTTCCAGAGTCCGTGGAGGTTGCAGTATTCTCGTGCTGTGATTTTGTCTGCGTCGATTAGGAATGTTGCTGTGGGTTGTTGTCCTGGGTGTAGGAACTGTCGGTATGCTTTGTCGCCGGCGAGGACTTCTATCCATTCGATATGGTGATCGTCTTCCATGGGGTGTGCTTCGCTGCCGACCTTTACCGTGAAGCCTCCTTCGATTTTTTCAATGACAGGGACGTGTTTTTCTTTGGCGGCGTCGACGGTATTTTCTTCGAAGAGTTTCATTGTCTCATTACAACATACGAGCTCTCCTATGCCTTCGTGTTCCATCTCGACGATATTTCCGCATACTTCACATTTATATATCTGTAAAAGTGCTGTCGTCATTGTTTTTCTCCTTTTTTACGTGTCTTAGCATTTCAAGGTTTGCCATAGCAAGTATTTTTAGTGATACCATCTTTTTGCTGTTAAGGTCAAGTGTTGCAATGGTGCGTTCTTTTTCGTCGGCGATATCATTCAGGCTTAGGTATTCTCTCTGCATCGCAACTGTAATCGCCACTGCTTTGTCTTTTAGGATATAGTTATAAGCGACTTCATCACGAAGGTCAGCCTCGCACAAGGCTCCCCTTCCCGTCTGCATCTCTGGGGAGATATATCCTCCTTTAGAGACCTTGCCTTTAATTTTTTCGTTCTCTTCGGCGAGAACATCCAAGAGTTCTATAGTATTTTCCAGGCTTTTCTCAAGTTCTTCTATGGAGTTTTCTACGATGTCTTTTGTGTCGGGTGGCATATGTGCATCTTCTAGTGCTGCGTCGATGATGCTCTTGATATCGTATTCTTTTGTTAGATATCGTGCTATAGCGTCGTCTAGTGTTATGTTTTCTATACCTTCGAAGCCGATACCGCCTTCTGTGGCGTTAAGGAACGTTGTCTTCTTATGATCCTTAGCATATTTTTCTGTCCACATCGCTTCGTTACGCCATTTCTGTGTAGTGATGACATCGTTGCCATTGATATCTTTTGCTAAGATAGTTTCGCCGTCAACATCTGACCTTGCTTCAATTTTCTCGTGGGTAATTGTGTCATCGCCGACTCCTGGTGCGTATGCTTTCATGCCGGTATATGCGAGGTCCATCCCCGCGAAAATTATTGGGTTACACCCTAGTGCTCCGAGGATTTCTATGAGGAGGTGTATAACATTATATCCTTCATTTAATACATTGTCGTCAGCAATACCTACTTTTTCTTCGAACCATTCCGCTATAGAGTATCCAGCGCATCTATTGACGTATAGTTTCTTACCATGTATTGCTTTCAATGCTTTGTGATTCATTCTATTACGATAGAAATATGGCACGTCGAAAGCTGTATTTGTGCTGATGCGGTCATATTGTGCGTCGTTGGGATCGACTCCACCGCCGAAATGCGGGGTAACACCATTGGCGTTGAGTGTGTTCATCGCCGACCCTCCAGCTGCTATTACTGCGCGGCCTCCTATATTTTTTATGGTATCGAAATGTTTTTCCAGTGAAGGTCCAGCGCCGCAGACGATAGCGGGAACGTCTTTGAAAGCGCCGTATAAAGCACTAGCTCGATATGCTTCGTGTAATATTGTGATGTTTCTATAGAAGTTCATAAAGAAAGCATGTCCCGCGCCGACGAACTCTGTAAAGGTTCCATCTTTTAGATAGCTATCATGCGTGATGATATCGAAGATACTGGAATATTTTTTCGGGTTTTTCTTTTTATAACTTCTCAATGCTGTAACAGCAGGTTTCATGAAGACAAACAGCGACGTTATCATTCCGACACTTTCTTCGAGATTATCTCCAAGATAGTATATGTGTGCTTGTTTGTCTTTTAGGATATCATTGGCGCGTTTTGTTGCGATGGTGGTTTTTAGTGCTTCTATGGAATCTTCTAAAAATACTATCTGTCGTCTTTCGTCGAAACGAAGCCATGGCACAAGGGCGTCGTAATACCATCCTTCTCCTATGCCGTAGACATATATTATTCCTACGTCGTCGATGTCAGCAGAAGACATATATTTCTGTGCTTCTTCGCAAAAGTCTGATAGCACCGTTTCGTTTTCGTCGGGGCGATAGTTACGAAGTTTTATTGCTACGTCGGGAAAAGTTTTTTCGAGAATTCTAAGGTTCTCGGAAAGCATCACATTGGCATCCATTTTTTATTGGCACCGGCACGTTTGAGGCTGCGTTTTCTTTTTTTGTTTGCGGCGGTTTTTCCTTTCTTGTCTTTTTTATCTCCACCCAACCTCATTGGCTTTTCATCGACTTTTTTGTCGTCGGCCATTTTCTTTACCATAACCTCAACAAACTGTATTTCTCTCTTCATCTGATCTATCTGTTCGAAAAACTTAAGATCTTTCTTTGACAGTTTCTTTTTATTTTCTTCGAGGTATTCTTTGGAGTTTTTCGTTTTAACTCCAAGGGCAGTATTAATCTTATCGGTTTCATCCTTAATAGCTTTCAGGCCATTCTCTATATCGCCAAGGCGTTTAGTGACATCATCGGGGAAATCTTTGTTGATAGTACGTTTCTTCTCGGTGATAAACTTCCACATGGTGAGTACGCTTTCGAACATCTCGTTATATCTTTTATCCATACTTCTATCCTCTTTTTGATACTGACCCTATCGTAATAACATGGCTGTTATATTACAATAATTAGTTCTGCCTTTGGAGTTCGGAGTTCGAAATAGGAATTTTCACCACAGAGCCACAGAGGACACAGAGAGGAAAAAACATGGCTGGGGGATTCCCCCAGACCCCCATTTTTGAACGGTGAACTGTGAACGGTAAATGGTGAACTATAACTCTACGCTCTACGTTATTCCTATCACCCGGACACGGCAGTGCCCCCTCTCACCGTTGTCGTAAGAACTGGATTGTGTTGTGACGTTTGCTATAATAAAAACAAAGAAAAAAAGTACAATCTTCGACAATGGCGACAGCTGTGCGTCCGCTGCGCGCGCTCTGCGCAGTGGGCGCTCTCTGTGTACTCTGTGACTCTGTGGTGAAAAAAATCAGAGTTCGGGGTTCGGAGTTTGGATAGCGGCGACAAGCTCGTCATATGTTGGCATGCCTTCGATGAAGGTATATTTGTCGAGGGTGTTGTTGTACCATCCAGTGCGGAGTTCTGTATCGTTTGCTACGGCGACGAAGCATGCCTTCATATAGTGATTATATCCTGTGACCTGGCTTATCACTTTTTCTGTTATCTTCACGGCCTTACATTCTACGACGAGTAGAGGATATAAGTTGTATGAGGGGTGTATGCCTTTGGCGAAGGCGACGATATCAACGCGGCGGTCGGGAAGAGAGCCTTTGATGTCGGTGAGGTGTGGCATATCGCGAAGGCTTTTTTCGACGGAGATAAGTTCTTTTGGGAAGCCTTTATCTTCGATCATCATAGCAACGAGTTTTTGTCGTATTATCTCTTCTGGTAGCGCCGCCACCCATTCGTTTCTAATGATGTCATATATCTGCTGTTCATTGGAGTCGGAATTCATCACAATACCCAATATATCATTGCTGCTCCTACGCAAGCTCCTACGAGGAAGGCTAGCATGCTTCTCAAGAAACCTCCGCGGCGTATCGTCGGCGCTCTGGGGAATGTCACAACTTTGACAGTACGGGCGTCGGCATCGACGAGGAGCACACCGTCGAAAGGTGCGCTGTGGTAATATTCCATCATCTGTCTTCTTGTGCTGCTATAGAATGGGCTGCTGGCATATGTGCCCGTCTTGGCTTCTACGACGTATATGCTTTTCTTTTTGCGTGCTATAGCGTCGGGGCGCACCTGGTATGTTACGTCTTTGCCGTCGACATACATAGTCATCGACAGTGGTTTTTGCACTCCCGTAACGTCATAGCCGTACGACCTTAGTATACTATCGATACGTTTTTCAGCTTTTATTCCCCAGCGCATGCGGCGTACGCGTCGCCATTGTTCCCACCAGCGTATAAGCTTATAAAATATTATTCCGCCGACGATACCGACGACGACGGTAATACCAATTCCGAATAAAAAAATATATGGTGGCACGTTATTCTATCTCGATGACGCCATAGTCTTCATCGACACGACGGTATATGACTTTTAGTTTATTGCTTTCTTCGTCTCTGAAAATTTTAAACATATCTTCTGAGAGTTCCATCTTCATCATAGCTTCGTCGATAGAGAGTGATTTCAGAAGACGCTTTTCTTTTTTAACGATCTTATGCTGTGAGAATTCACTGGCAAGGCGGCTATATGTCTCTGCTTCGATGGCGTCGTTGATATCATCGACGTCTTCATCGTGGGGGCGTATCACGTTAACGTTCATATCGATAGCCGATAATGCTTTTGTCTGGTGGTGATGTAGGCGGTCTTTGTATTTGCGAAGTTTCGTCTGTAGCCTATCTATAGCTTTGTCGACGGAGACATACATATCGTTACTGACGGCGTTGACCTTTATTTTTACATGTCCTGCTTTTAGCACGATGTCGACGCGGTGTTCGAGTTTCTGTATGTCCATGGTGATAACGACGTCAATGAGATTCTTGCTAAAGCGTTCTATCTTAGCGATTTTATCTTTGGCATATTCTTTCATGGCGTCGGTTACATGAACATGTCGTCCTGTTATTGTGATTTTATATTCTTCGCTTGGTGGTGTTGTTTTTTTGTTCATAAAATGCCTCTCGATTAGATTTTTGAATTATTGACTGCATGCTACCATATCATCGCCGATGATTTCCAGCAAAAACACAGTATTTGAGATTACTACCCCTGTTTGCGACCTATGGAGAAGGGTTATCTGTCAGCCACAGCTTAATTTCTTCGACGAGCTGTTCCACATTTTTTTCAAGGGAAGCAAAAGTATCAGCCGCCTTTTCCAGAGTGTCTTCTCTTGCCATCGTCACCAGCTCCTGTGCCAGGATAAAAGGCTCGCCGGTGGTGATATTACCGACCATACCTTTAAAGGTGTGGGACGTCGTTTCTACAAGATGCACGTCGTTGTTTTGCACGGCATCTCTTATTGCATCGAATGGTTCCTTATATGTCGTGAGGAAAAGCTCAAGGATCTCCCTGATGAACTCTTCTTCTCCGCCGGAGATCTCTTTAAGTGCTTCATGGTCTATCATGTTTGCGCATCCTCTTTCGTTGAGTCCACTTTATCTTTTAGCGCCCATTTTTTCATCACCTGCCACAGTGTATCGAGTTTCACTGGTTTAACGAGATAGTCATTCATTCCGGAGGCCAAGCATTTTTCTCGCTCGCCTTTCAAGACGTGCCCTGTTAGAGCGACGATAACCGCGGGTTTTCCTTCAGAAGACTTTTCATACTCGCGAATATTCTGCGACGTTTGATATCCGTCCATTTCAGGCATCTGGCAGTCCATAAAGATCACATCGAAATGCTTCTGTTTTATCAGCTCGAGGGTTTTTGCTCCGCTCCCACATTCGACGACATCGCAGTTAACGATTTTTCTTAGCATCTTCGCAACGATTTTGCTGTTGAACGCGCTATCATCGACGACGAGTACGCCTTCCATCTTCGTCGAGACGACAGAGAATTCGGCTTTCTCTTCGTCTTCTTCTGCTACGACGACGCCTTTGTCTTCCTCAGCGATTTTGAATGGAAGCGCCAGTGTGAATGTGGAACCTTCGCCCTCTTTGCTCTTAACGGTGATGCCGCCGCCCATCGCCTGTGCTAGCTTCTGGCAAAGATGGAGTCCGAGGCCTAGGCCCCTCTCTGTGGTCTTTTTGTTATTCTCACTGTGGAAGAACCTGTCGAATATCTTAGGAAGGTCTTCTTTTGAAATCCCTGCTCCGGTATCACTGACGGCGATACTATAATTATAATGTTTATTAACTTTCTCGGCGACGACGTTGATTTCCACCTTGCCATCCTCGATGAAGAACTCAGCGTTTTTGATGATACCCGAAAGGATCTGACGGATACGCGACTCATCGCCGAGCACCGTATGTGGTATGTGCATCTCATAATGGCTGTCAAACGACACTTTCTTTTTACGCGTCGTTAGCACCGTTGTAGACAATAAATTCTTAATCATTTCCTCAAGGTTGAAATAGTCTATTGCCAATTCAACTTGTTCTGTTTCTATGTTGGCGATATCAAAGACATCATTGGCGACGCCAAGCAGCGACTCAGCAGAACGCATTATTTGTTGTACTTCTTTCTTTTGTTCTTCGTCTATTGTGCTTTCCAACAACAGCTCGACATTACCGACGATACTCGTCAGTGGAATGCGCATTTTATAGCTTATGGTATCAAAGAATTCATTCCCTGCTAGCACTATCTTCTCGTTCTCTTTCTGAAGTTTCTCAACATTTCCTTTATGCACGAGCATCTCATCTACGGCGACCTTACTCTTTGATGCTTCGTGCCACATAGAGAACGCATATGCCAAGGTTAAGATTATGCTGATGAATAAAACTACGAAAGCAAGAATGCCATAACTCAAGACATAATATCCATCTTCGGCGACACATGTTATCTGCCAGGAACGCGCCCCTATTGTACGGACGTCGACATACGTCATTTTTTTCTCATCGGAGATTTTTATTGAACTATATAGATGCTGTGGGTTGTCGGATTCTGTGACATCCGCTATCGCTATCTCCAGATGGTTGCTTTTTATCGACTTAATATTATAGATGAGGTCTGCAGAGCGGAAGAACCCTAGCAGAAAGCCCTGGATGGCTTCGCGACGATCACGCGCCATACCAAAAACCCTGCCCTGCTTGTATACAGGAAGGTATGCCAAGAAGCCTTGTTGTTTATCATTTTTGTAGACGATGTCGATAGGAGCGCTGATAATAGCACGATTCTCATCAGCAGTTTTTTGCATTATCATCATACGCTCCTTATCGGAGGCTATATCGAAGCCGACAGCTGCCTCGTGTCCTTTCAAAGGCTCTATAAAATAAATGGGGTAATATTCGTCCTGATCAGCGACGGGTATCGAGCGTCCGTCAGCTTCTTTTACTACGATGGAAAATCCTGGAGAAAGTTCTCGCGCTTTTTTCTCAAACTGAACGCGTTGCTCTCGTAAAACTCGTGGCGCCCACTCTACTGCCAATAATACAGGCTGAACTCCTAGAGCTTTATATGCAAAATCGATGAACTTTTTATGATCTACCTCATATATAGAATCAAAATCGCTGAAGAACGCCGTCGTTCTCTTAAAGAAAATAAGCTCTTCGTTGATCTTATTTTCGATAAGGGTCGCTGTTTTTTCCGACGCGTCCCCAAAGCGTTGAGTAACACCTCGTTGTCCTGTCATTCCTAGCAGGTAAAAAATTGCGCCCGAAAATATCAAGCCAAAGAACAGAACAACAACTATATTTTTTTTTCTATTTTCCATTTTCACTTCTCTTTATTTAATTTTACATTTTTCTATTATAAACTTACTGGTCAACAAGCTCTATATTCATCTCGATATCTCCCTGCAGCGCTGTTGCTCCGAGGCCAACATGCAATCGATACTGTATCGTATTATTTTTATAATACGCCTGTGAAATATCATCTACTAATGTTACAGGAGTCGTTGAAATCGTATGCCATCCTAAAGATGTCGCTTCTCCCTGTCCTTGGCCATCGACAGTAAAAGCCGCTTCAAGATATATATATGAATCCTGAATAGGCTGTGCGATGCTCGCCACGATCTTTTTATTGCTCTCATTAGACACGAAACTAAATGTCGTATCACCCTCTCCAATAATATCTTCATCAACGGGCTCTGTCGGCAACGTATTAAACTCCATGAGCACCGTTGGAAATTCAAGGCGCAATATTGCTAAAGAGGGAACCGATATTGTAATAGTATGCGTTACTTCTCTGTCCTTTGGCGCTGCTTCCAAGGAAACCATAAAAACCATAAGAAGAAAAAGCAGTAAGCGCCCGCATTTTTTTTTCATATTTTCTATGCCTTGTTTTTGGCTATCATACGCACTATTTTTTCTCTACAATATTTGTCTTACTCAGCCGATATAGTATACGTTACTATTACACTTGGTATTGATGTAGCGCTAAGGTCTGCCGTTGCGGGGTCATAACCGAATTGATAGGTTAGCGTCGATGCGAATACTGCTCCATTATTAATACTCGTCACAAGGTTTAATGGCGTAATAGACAATATTTTTTCTCCCTGAGAAGATGGTGATGGAGAGCCCTTAACGGTTCCATCTGTATCCATTGTTGCGCTAAGCGTCGTTCCTACCGGCATATTAGCACTAAGTTCTGCGGTAATTTTAGCCGTTCCTGGCTGCCCCATAAGAAAGAAATTGTAATTGGTAGTATCGTCCGACACTGACACTGCCGATCCTCCTCCTGCTATATCAAGTTCGCTAGAAATATCGAGTGTAACGGACCCTCCTTCTATAGTAAACAGCAACAATTGTGGGATAGTAAAGTTAATGGTTTGCGTTTCGGCGTATAGTGTTGATATTATAATGACAAAACCAACACTTGCTAGCGTTACAATTTTTTTCATAACCTTCATAGTTATTTTCCTTGATTCTTAATTGTTTCCATCTTATCTTCAGATCCTGGGACAGTAAGATCATACTGTGCCGCCAAAATGTCATCTTCGCCCTCGAGGAAAAGAAGTATTTGATATTCTCCTTGCGGTGTTTCTTTAGGTATCGTGTATACAAGTTCTATCGACTCATCAGGAAAGATTCTTCTTTCTCGGCCTTTCTCGTCGATGATTTTTTCTCCTGTAGAAGAGAACATCTGAAAAGACGCTGGAGCCTTGAAAACCTTTGAGCCTTTATTATTTACTGCTATCTTAATTAACAGCTCTTCCTCTGAATCTACAATTTTCTTGTCGCCGATTTCAATAATGGCTTCACCAGTACCTCTAATTGTCGCTATCACTCTTATCGCATATCGTATTACAGGGGTTATGCTAAAACCTTTGTTGGTAGTGATAATATTTTCTGTCACAGGCTCGACCATAGCCACACACCAATAAGTTCCAAACAAAGAGTTATCTCTTGGTACGTCGACGCTATATAATATTTTCTTCGACTCCTCAGGCTGCAATGTTACGAACTCCGGAGATTCTAATGTGATCCAGTTAGCGTTAGAACGTGGTGCGCTACCTGGAGGACCGCTAAACGTCGACAATCCGCTGTCATGAAAATCATTAAGATAGATTTTAAAGCCGGCACTTTTGTCACCTTTATTAGACACCGTTATAGAACCATAGCTTTTAGTGCCGATATCTACCGAATAATCGTGTGTTAAAACGCCGTCTATTACAATGTCTCCATACAAATTTCCTAATAAGCATGATGCCATTGTCATAAAAGCAAATACTATTTTTTTATTCATTTGTCTCCTTCTCTCTTTCTAAAAAGCCTATCTTTTTTTTACTTTATTAATAACATTAAGGCTATAAGTTCCTGGCAAGGTATTTTCTGACCACCCTTCAAGCTTATATTGCCCATAAACATCAGCAGCATCTATCTTTGCCGTGCCATAAAAAAAATCGCCTTCATTCTTTTCGATTACAGTATACGACAAGCCTCCTGACAAACCTGCTTGCCCATCATCAATACGTTTAACAGACAATATAAATCCTTCAGGCAAGTCATCTCTTTGAAGAACGGTAACCTTCCATGCTTTTTTATTTGCCCCTGAAATACTCAAACTTAGATCCGCATCATTTTCGAAAACAGATGTAAATCCAACATCCATATCAAAGTCTGCTTGCGAGAGTGTCAAAATCCAACTTGTCCCTGACCCTGACATTGTAAGGGCCCCTTCAGCAGTTGCCGATGCCAAACAAAAAAACATATACAATAAAAAAACACAACCTTTCTGTATCATCCTAAACTTTAATTTCACTTTATACATATTCATATATATATTCAAATTTATTATTTTATACACCTTTCTATATCAAAATTTTCCTTTTTCAAGAAACTTTATTTTTTTTGGTGGCGGAGGAAGTATGCGAATGTCCAGCTCCTTGTCATCATCGGATAAAAGTTCTACCGCATATTTTTCTTGTTCTACCTTATATTTATTTGGCAAATCAGAAACCATAACAGTAATCGTCCATTTTCCTGGAAGGATCTTTAAAATATCAAACTCTCCGGCACTATTAGTGATTGTCCTTACCGTCTGTTGTGCATCTTCTGAGATGAGAAGTATTATGGCATTAGGAACAACCCTTTCACGTTCAAGGTCTTTCGGAACATCAATCGGTGTTTTGGGTTCGCTCCACTTATATTGTATTACCGATCCTTTTAATCGCGCTCCTACAACAAAAGGAATATCTTTCGTTATAGTTTCTTTTCCTGGAAGATTAATTTCTATAGGCTCAGGCAATGTGGCAACGAGTTTATCAGGCTCGCGCTCAATATACATTTTATGCTTCCCTGCGTCGACACCTTTGAAAAAATATTCTCCTTGACTATCAGTTCTTGTCACCCTATCTTCCATTTTTAACAGCAATCCCTCGATAAATTTCCTCTCTTTTTGTTGCTGTTGGAATGCGGTGCCTTTCAATGAGGCTTTTTTAGGATCTCTACCATATCGCAGTCCAAAAGGAACGGCATATGAAAGAGACAGCCTGGTATCCCTATCAATCACTCCTCTTGTCGTAGACCTCCAGAAGGCCAGGCTCGTTCTGAAGGTGTATGCCTTTCGCTTGCGGGCGATGAAATCTAAGCGCACTCTTTCACTTTTTCTGTCGTTGCCGGTCATTCTGTGTCTATATCTCATAGCAAGATTAATATATGTGGCGCTTTTATTTTTTATTCTCCAAGAGCCTGATATAATCTTCTCTCGCGACCATAGCGGTATTATCGCATCAAAGTTTTGATGTCCCGCCATATATACGGCATTAGCCGAATAGCTATCGCTTATTTTGAAGTTCCATGAAATCAAATAGCGTTGCAAATCTTTTTTATAGCTATTATCGGCGACGTCATGATACGTGCCGCGTTCCGCAGAAAGCATCATACTATCTGAAGAGGTTGGAACATTTAATGTAAGTTGCCCCCATTGCTCTCTGTTATTCGACGTCTCTGCATCGAGAAGGTCGATATATTTTTGGAAGCGATATGCAAGGGATGCTTGTATGCCACTACTATATTTATGTGATATTCTCGAGCTATAGTTTGTTCTAGAGCTCGCCGAAGTTTTTTCAAGATCTTTATGAAGATTGCTTTTTGTTTTGCTTGCGGCGACGTTAGCTCTCGTATATGTTCCAAGTGGAGTAGAAAAAGAGCATGTTAGCATATCCCTGTCGTTATATGAGCTTATATAAGATGGTGAAGCACGCAGTTTCCCTAGAGAAAAGTAACGCCCATGGTCGTCTTTTCCGTCATAAAACATGCAATATGCGGAATGTGTTTCCGCATAGCCCCTACGGACACTTTTTCCATATTCGGTATAAATTTTATGGTTTTTAACATTTTTCATCTGTACGTCAACGGTATATGTTATCCCGCCGTAGACATCTGGCGTGAACAATTGTTTTGTATCGAAGAGATTACATCCCACCTCAACATATTCATGTGGTGCTACGGCGATTTTCACCCCCTTTCCCTGTTCTGGCCTCTCACTATCGGGATGATTTTGCACGTAGAAAGCTTCAAGTGACACGATATCATTACTCACGATGCTCTTCATTCCACGACCATATCGTCCATTTTCCGTCAGCCTTGAAAGAGTGTAGGAATTATCGCCAAGCTGTAACGACCCTGAATCTTGATAATAGTTGGCATACAGCCTTAAGTCATTATTAGGCTTTTTTAAGTCAGGCTCTTGATAATAAGGGCGATGAAACATATATTCCACTCGGCTATTTTTTTCTTTATTGATGGTCCCCTCTCCCTTTATATCTACCATGAGTTCTCTTTTTGAATTCTGCTCTTTGTAAGAGATCTTAAATTCCGACGGTATGCTAAGGAAATATCCCTCATATGCCTCGGGAGAAGGGATAAGCATCACCGACGTAGGTATGCGTGCTAAAATGGTGTCGTCTTTTTTCGAGCTCGCGATAAGGGTAATTTTTTGAGTCGCCTGTTTTTTTAGAGAGACGTCGGTGTTACATGTTATTTTCACCGACGTTGAAGAGCCTGGTAAGATAGAAAACTCCTCGGGTGTTATCTTGATAGGCATCTGTGGCGTTGAAGCGACACTCATCATAAGATCAACGGGGAAATTCCCCTGGTTATACACGTTATATTCTATGGAATATGTTTCTCCGGCGATGATGATTTCAGGTTTGACTTCGACGCTTCCTGTTATGTTCACGAACTCTTCGATCACAACGGATATTTCTTTGCTCACCTGTGTATATGGGGTATTTTCGTCTTTGACGACACACTGTATGCTGTATTCGCCGGCAGCTGCCATGCCGTTCGATTTCACTATGGCCATATTGAGCTTCGATTCTCCAGGCTTGAGAGTCATCGGTTTTTTCATGCCGAAGACAAGAGACCACTTTTCTGGAAGAACAACCTCGCTCGACAGTGTCATCTCATTATCCGATGTGTTGGTGACGAGGTATTGTACAGAGATGCTTTCTCCTGTCTTTGCCATTATTGGTGAAGCTGTCGTCCACGCTACTGTAAAAGACGCGGGTTCTTCTGCGGAAAAACTTTGGTGTGGCACAGCAATAAAAGATAAGCATATTGGTATTAATAGCGCATAGAAAAACGACAACCTCCTTTTTTTTTGTATGCTTTTCATATTATTTATGGTCTATGTTAATAATGCTCGCAGCTTAGTCATAAGCTCTTTATTGCGGTATGGTTTTTGAATAAATCCTGCTAAGCCCACCGCCTTTAAATTACTGACAGCTTCCTGTTCGTTATATCCGCTACAGATTATAACCTTCACATCTTTTTCAATATCGCTCAGCTCATGGAACACCTCTTCGCCGTTCATCTTCGGCATGACGAAGTCAAGGAGGACTGCGGAGATCTCATCTTTATTCTCACGGAAAATGTCTATACCTTGAGGGCCATCGGAGGCCACGAGGACGTCAAATCCTGCCTTCTCCAGAAGGCGCTTTCCAACGGTACGTGCAAGTATTTCGTCGTCGATGAGTAATATTGTTCCGCTACCTTTCCAGTCCTTTAAGTCGTCGCCATCTTCATCTCCATGCTGTATCGCCACTTTTTTTGTGCTCATCGGGAATAGGCAGGTAAACGTTGTCCCTTTCCCTATCTCGCTCTTAATACGGATGCTGCCTTTATGGCTATTGACGATCCCCAATACGGCAGCAAGCCCCAGACCTCTTCCTGTGAACTTCGTGCTGAAGAAAGGGTCGAAGACTTTTTTTATAGTATCGTCCGACATCCCTCCGCCGGTATCGGTTATCTTATAATACACATAGGTGCCAGCTTTTGGCTTCCCGCTAAAGGAATCGTCGTCGAAACAATGCTCATCACACTCAGCGACTCCCGTTGAAATTGTTATGACGCCTGTTTTGTCGCCGATTATCTCGGCGGCATTGATAATGAGGTTCATAATAATTTGTCTGATCTGTGTGATATCGGCTTCGATGTTTGGTATTTCTGCGGCAAATTCCTTCCTAATCTCGATTTTCTTTGATATCGAGGCCGACATCAGCTGCGCCATATCGTTCAGAACATCGCTGAGGCTGAAGATTGTTGTCTCTATCTCGCTACCTCCCGAATATGCTAGCATCTGCCTGCAAAGCCCTGTTGCCCTATCGCCTGCAGACTCTATATCTTTGACATACTGATACGTCTTGGAATCCTTTGGGACGTCCATCAACACGGCATCGACATTACCCATAATACCTGTCAGCAGGTTATTGAAATCGTGTGCGATGCCTCCTGCCAGCATACCGAAGCTTTCCATTTTTTGCGCATATTGAAACTGTGTCCTCAGCTTTTTCCTCTCGCTGATATCCCGTAAGATTATCATAGTTCCTATGATGTTCTTATCGACATCTTTTACCGGCGTTATATTGCAGTACAGTGTCCTTTCATCTTCATCAACGACTTCTTTCGTGGTAACTTTTTTCGCCTTCAGCGTCTCGGCAAGCTCCTTATCAAGGCTTAGTTTTTTCAATATATCTCTGAATTCTTTTCCGCTAACCTCAGCATCGGCATTGAGACCCAACAACGTCCGTGCTCGCGGATTTAATATTACAGGGTTATTTCGTTCGTCAAGCATGATGACACCGTCTACCATGCTCTCGACTATGGATTCCATCTTTGTTTTCTCTGCAGTAGCCAATAATCTCAAGTGGTGGATAGCATTAGAAACCTGATTTGCCATGGTATGTATTATCTTTATATCTTCTTCGCCAAAAGCCTCATCTTTACAGCTCGACACGTTCATCATCCCTATGACATTACCGCCGACGCTAAAAGGTGCGTTGAATGAAGACCGCAGAATATCGAACTTCCTATCTTCTTCCGGTTCTGCATCGGGATCTGAGGGTATAATGGAAACGCTCGTATCTTTGTCGCTGATGTTCTCTTCTGTGGACAAAGAAGTTGAATAGATAAGGCCATCTTTGACCTGTGTGACGAAGTCATCGCCTTCTGAATACGCTGATTTTACGGTGATATTTGCCGTGTTCTCGTCGAACAAAAGAGCGGCACAGACATCATAATCCACGATTTTCAGCAAAGACTCCATTATCAATTTCATCAATTCCTGATAATCCGATGTGTATGCGATGGCGCTAGAAATCTCAGAAAGAGTTGTTAGTTCTGCCGTCCTCTCTTTGACTTTTTCTTCGAGGCCTTTGGAGAAGCTTTCGATTTCAGTTTTCGCAACGCTAAGTTCTTCGTTCGTTTTCTCAATCTCGCTCTTCGCTTCCTGCATGTCCTCCATTATGTTAAGAGCTGCTTCCTGCGATTGCTGTAATTCATCCGTCCTCTCCTTGACTTTATCCTCCAATGTTTTCGAGAAACCCTCTAATTCTTTCTTGGACTCTTCCAATTCAGAAATCATCGACAACTTTTGCCTCATATCGCGGGCAACACATACCACGCCTTTGAGCGCGCCCTCATCATCTATCATCAAAGAAAGGCTAAAATTAACAGGTATACTTTCTCCCTCTTTTGTTTTACATATAGTATCGAATTGTCGTGAGCGACCTTCTTGTATTAGCTTACTGAAGTTCTCTTCTCTGAAAGCTTCATCGTCGCAGAACATCTCCATATGCTCGCCGATAAGTTCTTTTTCTGTATATCCCAACAGCTCCTCTGTATATTCATTGACGGTCTCGAGTGCCCCATCGATGTCGATAACAAGCAACGCATCGTGCATCGAAGACACTATATTTTCAGAATATTCTTTTGCTTCCCTGCTTTCTTTCTGATTATGTTTTATCTCTGAAACCATCTTATTGAAGGCGTCGGAAAACTGTTCTATCTCGTCGCCGGTTTTTATCTCTATTATCTTGCTGAAGTCGCCTTTACCGATTCTTTCCGTGGCATCACGAAGTTTCTGTATAGGAGCGACGAGTTTTTTGCTGAAAACCAATGCCAAAATTACCATTACTATAATCAAAATCGGAGTGAGCAAAATTCCTTGTATAATAAGCCTGTTTACTGCGGCGAACACATCTTTTTCACTCTGCCCGACAAAGATTTTCCATGATATCCCTTCTTTTAATAAGAAAGGATTACGGACTTCCGCGCCTACTATGATTATATTTTTTTTTGCCCCAAAAAGTTCTTCTTTTATATCATCACTTTTCTTAATACCATCTGATAGTTTAAGGAATTTTTCGTCGTGAATTTTTATAGTATAAGGCTCCATATCATGATGGTATACTATATAACCGTCTTTCCCAATCAATGTTGCGCTGCCAGTCTCTCCTCTTTTAAATTTCTTCAGCATCGTCAAGAAACGATCTACGTTTACAATGGCTTTACATACACCAATTACCTCCTTTTCCTCACCATATATTGGAACAGAAATTGACATTCCTAATGTCCCTGCCGACTCGTCATATTCAAGATCTTCGACGAAAATCTTTCCTTCTCCTTCGCTATAGGCTTCCTGCCACCATCTTTCATCGGCCTGATAGAAGTCCGACGTTTTATTCGAAGCGGCTACCAACCCTCCTTTTTTGTCTGTTATGAATATCTCTTCTACAGCGTTGTCGTTTCTTGCTATGCTTTTAAGTTTTTCTCCTGAGCGGCTTTCTTGAGTTTTTTTCACCAAAGGGCTTTCGCTTGAATTTTCTTTCCATATTTTATCTTTCTCCAGGAAAGCTCTTTTTATATCTTCAGGGTTTATTGTCTTGTATTTTTCATTGGCTTCTACAAGATCATCTTCCCATAAGGACCTGTCGGAATATATTTTTATATCTTCGATTTCCTCGGAGACGATTTTACTCATAGTCTCTGCAAGCTGTGTAGACGACTCTTTAAAGGCTTCTTCTGCACTTTTTCTCATCAGATTCGTTGCAGCGTAATATCCTAGCCCTATTCCTATTGCTATAACGGTAAGAGTAACGGTAAAAACAAGCGTTATAATTTTACGTCTTATCCCTATCTTAGGTTCACCTTTCACTTTTCCTCTCCTAATTTCTCTTCTAGCTCTTTGATATATTTCTTCATCTTAATCATATCTTGTTCTCTACCAACGGCGACTTTTTGGAAGCTCTCCAAGTCTTGGACTTTCTTTTTTATTTCTTTTTCGGCATCTTTTGCCTCTGAGATGTTTCGTGCTATATGTATTGAGCCGGCGACCTCGCCTTTTTCGTCAAAGATTGGTGACGTTGTAACAGAGAGCGGTATGCCAATATTTGGATCGTCGACCTCTTCGATATGAGCCTTTCCGTCCTCTTTCGTCTGTTTAAACGGGCAATTTCCCCAAGGTTCGCCCCTGTTGTGGAGGACTTCGTAGCATTTTTTTCCGACGATATCTTCTTTTTTAACCTTAAGAGCATCGCATAGGGCTTTATTTGCTTTTGTTATGGTGAAATCTTTGTCCTGTATAAATACTAGGTCGGCGATAGCGTCGAAGGTTTCGTCCCACTCGTTTCTCTGTTCTTTTTCTTTGTCTGTCATCTTTCCATATCCTTGGTTGCGAGCTTTCTTTCCTTGCTTACTTACTGACGTTAATTACTGTCGCCATTCCGAGGGATTATTACTATGAAGGTATTTCCTTTTCCTTCTGGACTTTCAACCCACACTTTTCCGCCGTGGAGTTCTACGATATCGCGTGTTATTGGCAGTCCAAGCCCAGTACCTTCTTGCCTCCCTTCTGTTATACGTTCGAACTTATCGAATATTTTCTTCCTCTTATCATCGGGGATCTCTATCCCTGTATCAGAAACTTTTATACAAACATCTTCTTCTCGACATTCTAATGAGACGTGAATTTCTCCACCTTTTGGCGTGAATTTTACGGCGTTGCTAAGTAGATTTATTATGATTTCTTCGAATTTGTCTTTATCGACATTGGCGGTGCATCCTTTTATATCTAGATCGGCGTCTATGTCGATGTTTTTCTTGGCGCACTCTTTTTTATAGAGGACCATGGTCTCTTCTATAAGCGCCTTGACATCAATATTTTCTTTATTAAGCTTCATCTTCCCAGACTCTATTTTTGCGATATCGAGCAGGTCGTTAACCATCCTTATAAGTCGTTCTGCAGAACGTTTCCCCGACTTCAGAAATGCTTTTCCTTCTTCGGAGATTTTCTCGCTGAAATCTTCTAATATTGTCGCTATGGACTCCCTTATAACGAATAGAGGGTTTCTGAATTCGTGTGAGACATTTGCTACGAACTGTGATTTCAGCTCGTCGAATCTTTTAAGTGCTTCGTTTTTTTTCTCGACTTCCTTGTATAGGATTTTCATTTCTTCGTTAGTTTTCTGTAAATCCCATTCATTCTCGGCGAGTTTTTTTTTAAGATCTTCTATATTTTCTGTCATCTTATTTTCATCCTATTTTATTATAGCAGCTTCTCAGCTACTTCAATGAGGTGTTCGAAGTCTGACGTTTTAACGACGTAGTCGTCGGCGCCAGCATCTCGAGCTTTTTTTGCATCGAATGCATCGATATTCCCTGTAACCACCAAGACTTTTGGTTTAGCGAGGCCTTTTTCTTTCTTAACATTTCTACATACCTCGAAGCCATCGATTCCTGGCAAGATTGTGTCGACAATCATAAGATCATGATCTTTGAGCTTTTCAAGGCCTTCTTCTCCTGTCTCTGCCATAGTGACATCATAGCCTTCGCCTTCGAATGCTGCTGCCATCATTTCTAGTACGGTGGGGCTATCTTCTATGATAAGAACTTTCTTTTTCTGCCGTTTTTTTCCTTGCGTCGCCTTTATTATCTCTTGGTAGATATTTTCTAGGCTAACGACGACGTCTATACACCCTGTCTTTATTGCCTCTGCGTTCATCCCGAATATTGCCGAAGACTGTTCATCTTGTGCTATAGTAATCCCTCCAGCGGCTTTTATTTCTTGCATGCCTTCTACGCCGTCGCGTCCCATCCCTGTCATTATTACGCCTACGGTATTTTCGCCATACTCTTTTGCTGCAGATTTCATCATGGTGTCTATCAAAGACATGCCGTAGTCTCGTTCTCCTTTTACACAGGTTATTATTCCGCCTTCTCCTATCTCCATATCGCTATCATCGGGAGCGATTAATATCGTACCTTGTGCTACGATGTCACCTTCTTCAGCGACTTTTACGTTAAGTGCTGTTTTGGTGCCTAGCCATTCTGCGAAGCCTTTTATAAAGCCTTCGGTCATATGCTGTGCTACGACGAACCCTATGGGGAAATCTTCGGGGAATTTTGACAGAAAGAATTCTAGCGTCTGTGGGCCTCCTGTTGATATTCCAATAACGACAACTTTTGTTGCGCTACTTTTCTTTTTCTGTGGTCCTTTATTTATAGCGTATTTCTTCATCCTTTTTAAGGGCTTGACCTTCGAAGCGACTTTTATCTTCTCGACGAGTTCCTTTCCGAGGTCTTCGACATCTTGTTTTACTGAGATGAAGTCCATTGCCCCTACGTCTAGTGCCTTCATAATAGTTTTTGCTTCCATACCGCTTACTGCTATTATTGGTATTGGAAATTCTTGCATTATCCGTTCTATTGCTTCGAAGCCTCCCATTATTGGCATGGTGATATCCATAGTGATGACATCGGGTTTAAGCGACAGGGCTTTTTTAACGCCTTCTTCGCCATTTTTCGCTGTATCGACAACTTCAATATCTCCTGAAGTGTTAAGGATCTCTGTAAGCATCCCACGCACTAATGCAGAGTCGTCTACCACTAGAACTTTTATCTTTTTATCCATGTTTTTCCTGTATATTTTTTTTATTTACCCGATAAGTCTCTCTATAGTGTTTAGGAGAGCGTCGGAGGTGAACTCGCTTTTAAGGATATACGCTTCTGCTCCTGCTTCCAGTCCTCGTCTTTTGTCGGCATCTTTTGCCCGTGTCGTCACTATTATTATAGGAATATCTTTATAGACCTTATCATTTTTTAGCTTCTCGGTAAGCTCGAAGCCGTTCATCTTAGGCATAAGGACATCTGTTATAACGAGGTCGAATCTTTCCTGGTGTGCTATCTTGAAAGCTTCTTCGCCATCGGAGGCTATGACAACGGAGAACCCTGCGGATTCTAGGATGTTCTTCTCTAGCATGGCGGTGCTGATAGCATCTTCTGCTAGAAGTATTGTCTTCTTTTTGTTTTTTGTCCTTTTAGCTGCTTTAACTGTTGGTGCTTGTACGATATTCTTTATGACACCGCTTTCTGTGAAGTTTATTATCGAAGGAACATCGATGATAAGTATCACTTTCCCATCGCCGAGGATACTTCCTCCTGCGATATTTTCTATATTCCCTAGGATTCTTCCTAGTGGCTTGCTGATAATATCCTGGCAGCGTGATATAGCATCGACCTGCACCCCGATTTTACGCCCTGAGCATTGTACTATTACTACGACGATATGTTTTTCTTCTGATATCCCTTTCCTTGCTATACCGAAGACATCTTTTATATTTACAAGAGGGATTATCTCTCCGTTACGTGTTATCGCTTTTTTTGTTTCTACGGCGTTGATATCTTCGACGGCGACACGTACAGTTTCTACGATGTCATCGACGGGGACGGCAAAAACTTCACTTCCGACCTCTACGATAAGGCTCTCTGTTATTGCTAGTGTTATCGGAAGTTTTATTATGAAAGTCGTCCCTTTTTCTGGCACAGAAGATATCTCTATACTGCCTTTTAGATTTTTCACGATATTATAAACGACGTCCATGCCGACACCACGCCCTGAGACATCATCAACTTCGTCTTCGGTGGTGAACCCTGAAAGGAATAGCAGCTGATAAAGCTGCTGTTCGCTCATATTTTCGGCGTCTTCTTTTGTGACGATATTTTTATCTACGGCATATTTCTTAATTTTTTCTATATCGATGCCGCTGCCGTCGTCGGAGACTTCTATTACAACGTTCTGTGCTTTCTGGTATGCTTTAAGTATTATCTTCCCTGTGGCGTCTTTTCCTTTTTCTTTGCGGTCTTCGGTTTTTTCTATTCCGTGGTCGACGGCGTTCCTTAGGATATGCAGCAGTGGATCTTTCATGGCATCTACAATATTCTTATCAAGGAATGTATCTTCTCCTTGTATCTCAAGGTCTATATCTTTCCCTCTTTCTCGTGAGAGGTCACGCATAGCTCTCGGGAATATCTTGAAAAGTTTCGATATTGGCACCATCCTAAGGTTCATCACTTCACGCTGTAACGTTGCTATGATGAAGTCCATATTCTCGTCTAAGGTTTTAAGCTCTTTAATCATCCCTACGAAGGACTCTCCCAGGCTTTTTGTTGCCTCTGACTCTTCTATTATCCCTTTAACGACATCTTTCATGCCTATCTTCGCGACGTGTAGTGTCCCTGCTAGATTCATCAGGTTGTCGAGCTTTTCTAACCCTACACGCAGGCTCTCTTCTGTATCTTTTGATGTTTTTTTGTAGGTTGTTTTCTTGTCTTCTGATGTTTCTTCTTCTGCAGCATTATCTTCTACTTTTTCATTCTCTTTTCCGAAGAATATTTCGTCGCCTCTTTTACATAGGTCTTCAACGTCTATTTTTCCTTTCTTATCTTCTATCAACGCTTCCACGGCATCGATACTTTCGAACAAGACATCGAAATGCTTTTCCTCTATAACGAGCTGTTGTTTCAGGGCTTTTTCAAAGCCTTCTTCCATCCTATGTGTTATCTCTACGATATCTTCGAAGCCCATCATCGTAGCAGAGCCTTTTATAGTATGCGCTTCGCGCATCAAAGCTTCTAGGACGTCCTTATCTTTATTATCTTTTTCTAGTGCAAGAAGTCCCTCGTTTATCTTGAGGATATGCTCCTTAGTCTCTTCTTTGAAGCTTGCGATAAACTTCGACTTATCAATAGTCATATTTCCGCCTTCCTTATGTTGATGATGGATTAGCGCTGGCGGCAACATCTGCCGCCAGTGCGTTCTTTTGTCACAGGATCTCTACACTTCTTCTTTCACTGTGAATTTGTCTACCATCTTTTTAAGCGCTTCGCCGAGTTCTGCCATCGCCTGTGCTGCTGTCGTCGACTCTTGCGCTCCTTGTGTTATCTGTGACATGGCGGCGTTTATTTCATTCATCGCCTCAGATATCTGGTTGGAGGTGCTTATCTGCTGATTAGAGCTCATAGAAATCTCTTTAGTCCTTGCCGCGGTTTCTTCTGCGACGCGTTCTTCTTCTTCTACGCTGTTTGCGCTCTCTTCCATCGATATTATAGCGTTACTCATCTCATGTTGTATTATCTCTATTAACGCTGTTATATCTTTCGTCGACTTCGCCGTAGAATCTGATAGTTTCCTTATCTCGTCAGCGACGGCTGTAAATCCTAGGCCATATTCTCCTGCACGCTTCGCTTCTATCGCGGCGTTTACTGCGAGGAGGTTAGTCTGGTTTGTGACTTCGTTGATAACATCAGTTATCTGTCCGATTTTCTGTGATTTCTCGTTAAGGGACGTTACAATAACGCCGGTCTTGCTTATCGCTTCTTTGATTTTTGCCATCCCTTCCATAGCATGTGTTGCTGATTTAGCGACTTCGGCGATGTTCTCTCCTACCTGTTCGGCGCTAGTCATCATTTCCTGAGTAGAAGATGCTGTCTGGTTTATTGCAGCGGCCTGTTCGTTGGCGTTGGCGACTTGCTGCTGGCTCGACGACAGTATCTCTGCGCTAGAAGCTGCTATCTCGCTAGAACCTTTTTGTATCTGAGATATGATATTGTTAAGGTCGTCGACCATCGCTGTGAAGCTCTTCGAAAGGGCGCCTATCTCGTCATGGCTTTCTACAGCTATGCTCTTTGTAAGGTCTCCTTGCGACACTTCTGCTGCAAGCCCTGATATTTGTAATACTGGTGTAGCGATTTTTTTTGCGATGAACATAGCGACGACGGCTACTACTGCTGCCATGATAATTACTATCAAGATCATAACGTTTCTTAGCGCTATTGCTGGTGCGAAGGCTTCAGCAGCGTCGATTTCGGCGACGATAGTCCATTTCTTTCCGATAGCTTCTTCGATATTTTTCGCAGAATAATATCCTAAGACGGCGATGTCACGATAGTCTTTACCTAGTAAGGTGCTTTCTAAAACACTATGAGCCTCAACGACGCCCTTAGAAAACACTCTCTGATTCAGGATGACGCTATCGCCTTTCTCGAAACGCGACGCTGTAATCATATAATCATCTTCGTTGATGATATACATCTCTCCGGTATCTCCCATCCCCACTTTATCGTTGGTGATAATGTTGAGACCCTCTATAGAAACTCTTACAGCTAGGACTCCCGAGACAGCGTTGCTATGAATGTCCTTTATCGGCACAGAGATAACAAATCCTATATTACCCGTCGACAAGGACTTATATACATCTTTAAGGTACACATCATTTTCTATAGCGCCGACAAAATATGAATCTTTATTTTTGTCTATACCAATATTCTCTTCCTCTGAAGAGGCTATTATCATACCTTCTTTATTCATCACAAAAATTTCATCGAAGGTAAGCTCTGAATATTCCCCATCGATTTCTTCCTGTATACGTATCGCATCTTCGATATTTTCTATGACGTCGTTAAACGACATCGCCTTCACAGTTAAGAACATATGCTCGAAATAATCGATGATATGTGCTTCGCGCGACTCCCCTGCAGCTTGAAGCTTAGTAAAAGCCTCTTTTTCTATAGTTTTTTGGAATTGGCTATACGAAAACCATCCCATACCTACGAGCGGGATCAGCGAGATGCATAGCAATAGCACCACAAGCTTTGTCTTCAACTTCTTAAAAAATATTCCCTTCATTTTCTTATCCCCCTTCTTCTAAACTTGTGATTTCTCTACAATGTAAAACTTTCCCGAGGTCCAGCAGTGCTATGATGTCTTCGCCGACCTGCACCTGTCCTTTTGTGAAAGCCATGGCATCGCCTTTAAGCGTCGCTATCGGCTGCTGTATATCCTCAGGGTTTATTTCTATGGTATCGTCGACTTTATCGACAAGTATACCAACAAGGTCTTTGTTGACGTCTGTGACAATCACCCTTTTACCTTCTTTTTTTTCTTTATCTTCTTGATCTCCGACGCCGAAGAAATATCTCATATCGATGACGGTAACGATCTCTCCTCGCAGATTTATTACACCGACGATAAATTGCGGTGTATTTGGTACTCGTGTTATTTCAGGAAGTTTCACTACTTCTTTAACATCTTCTATTCTGACACCGTATTTCCCTTCTTCCAGTTCGAACGACAAGACGCTCATCATCTCGATATTATTTCTGTCTTCGGCGTTATCGTTATTGTCAGCCTCTAATATTATTTTATCCTCTTCACCCATGATATTATTCCTCACTCTCTGCGGGATGTTTTCTTATCTCGACTTTTCCTCGCACGTATTCTATCGCTGTCTTATCTTCGGCGACGAGCTTTTCGGCTTCCATGACAAGGATCATATCGTCTTCTTTTTTTATCATGCCAACGAGGTATGTGGCATCTTTTAGAAGTTCGTCGGGAGGCATGATATCGTTATCTTCTACGGAGATGATATCGGTGATGGTATCGACGATAAGCCCTATAAGGCTTCCATGTGCCTGTACTATTATTATACATCTAACGTCTTCAACATTATCTTCTTGAAGGAGCAGTTTTTTTCTTATATTGACGATAGGAACGACTTTGTTATTGAAATTTATTACGCCTTCGACATATTCGGCGGTCTCTGGCACTGAAATGATATCTTCATTCTTCACAACTTTTATTACGTGCAACATATCGACGGCGTATTCTTTGCCGGCGACAGTAAAAGCCACTAAATCTTTCATTGTTATGCCTTTATTCATACTTTAATCTCTCTATATTGTTCCTGCATGTGCTCAGCATTGTTGCTACGTTAAAGCCGTTGCCGTATGCTATCACTGTCTCTGGTGTTTCGTTGATAATAGTTTTAATAGTATTTCTGAACTCCCGCATTGCATTTTTAATATGCCCTTCTTGTTTATATATAGTGGCGAGCCCGAAATTCGCAAGGGAAAACCTGTCGTCGAGGAAAAGAGCCTTCTTCATATTCTTTTTCGCTAGAGACGTTCCGCCCTCTTCTACAAAGATACATCCTAGCAGGTAATATGCTGGCACGAATAGTGCGTCGACAGCTAAGAGTTTCTGTAGCTTATCTTTAGCGACATCATATTTTCTTCTATTGGCATATATCTCTGCTTCGAGATATCTTGCGTCGATATTTTCTTTGTCGAGCTCATAAACTCTTTCAATAAAATAGAAGGCCTCTCCATATTTTTTGTTGTACGACGCTATCTTTGCTTTGACGAGGAGTTTTTCTATATCTTCTGGGGAGGCTTTTTTATCTTTACGGGCGTCGACTTCTGCTTTGGCGATATCATATATTATCGAAGAAACCTTCTGTTTTATCGGCTGTATAGGTTCTTTTTTCTTTGGCGGTGCTTTTTTTATGGCGTGTGCAGCGGCATATTCTGCCTTCCTATATACTATCGCTTCGGCGCATTCTTCCATGACGAATCTTTCGGTGACGAATTGTGGACTCTCTGAATGCCCTGATATCATATACCCTTCTTTTGTCAGGCTATCATTAAACTTATTCATCACCTCTACTGTTGTCTCAAGCTCGAAATATATGACGACATTACGACAGAAGATTATATCGAGATCTTTTGGGAAGCCTTCTTCCATTAAGTTAAGGTACGAGTATTCGACCATATCTTTTATTTCGTCGGAGATCTTATATATTACATGCCTGCTATCGCCTTTGACTTTAGTGAAATACTTTTCGCGTAGATCCTTATCGATAAGTTTCATATGGTTTTCACTATATATTCCTTGGCGCGCTTTCTTTAATGCTTCCGTCGAGGCATCCGTCGCTAAAATCTTTACGTCGAGATCTTCCCGGTCTTTTAGTATCTCCTTAATTACTATAGCTATAGAATACGGCTCTTCTCCTGTAGAACATCCTGCGCTCCATATCCGTAATATTGGCTTTGTTTTGCTGCTTTTATCGCGATGTTTTATTTTTTTGGCGATAAGTTTTGGTAAGATCTCTTCTTTTAACGCTTTAAAATGCGGCTCGTTCCTAAAAAAATACGTGTGGTTTATCGTTAAGAGATTAAGGAGGTTGCGCAGCTCGTCTTCGTGCTTCTGGCTTGTTGTAATATGACGATAATATTCTTTTATGCTGGGGAGTCTTAGCGCTTCGGCGCGCCGTATCACCGTTTCTTCAAGGCCCTTAAGCTGATAGTCGCGAAAATACAGGCCTGTTCTTTCTGTAACGAAGTCTCCTATCTTCTGTTGCATTTCTTCAGTAAAAAGCATCTATCTTGCGCCTTATTTAAACCCAGTTAATTACTATTCTTAATCATCTCTCTTTTTTGCAGCAGCACATATATGTAGAAAGTTCAGAGTTCGAAGTTCGGAGTTCGGGGAAGGAGCGCTGAACGCTGAGTGTCGATATGCATGTCATTCTTGACAATTTCTTGGTATGCAACAAATAAATTTACTCCCTTTTTCTGCTGCTCTTTCAACCCATAGTTTACCTTTATGCAGCTCAACAATATCCTTTGCTATTGCAAGCCCTAGTCCTATCCCTTCTTGATTCATATCGGTGGCGCTTTCGAATTTATCTAATATTTTTTCTTTCTTTTCTTCAGAGATTCCTTTGCCGCTATCGGTGACTTTGATGCATACCTCTTCCTTTGACCCAACAAGTTCAATCTTTATATCACCTTTTTTGTGGGTGAACTTTATAGCGTTGTTTAACAGGTTTATTATCACTTCTCTTATTTTGTCTTTATCGCCCCATATCATTCCTATATCTTTATGAATCTCTTTTGTTATGGTGACGTTATTTTTAATAGCCTCGATTTTGTGGAAACTTACTATGCTCTCTACCATCGCAGCCATATCGATTTCTTCTTTTTTAAGCTCCATCGTCCCAGCTTCTATCTTGGAGACATCTAATATATCAGTAACCGTCCTTAAAAGATGATCTATCGCCTCTACCGCCGACGTCAGAATTTTTTTCTGTTCAAGATTTATCTTCCCTGCGACCCCTTCGAGGATGATATCCATAGACTCTTTAACTACGGCAAGAGGCTTTCTAAGCTCGTGAGAAACGTTTGTAACGAACTGTGACTTCAGCTGGTCAACTTTTTCTAGTTCTTTATTCTTCGCATCAAGCTCGTTGTAAAGAACCTTTATACATTCATTAGTCTTCTTAGCGCCCCATATCTGGCTTTCCAGCTCTTCGCTTACTTTTGCAAGATCCTGTTCATTTTTTTTGCCATTGCTTATATCTTTATGTGTAGCTACTACAATATCATTGTCATCATCATCTTTTAAAAGGGAAAAACCAACGAGTTCTATTAGTGTTGTCCCGTCTTTACCTCTAAGGCGATACTCCTGGCTATCGACCTCTTCACCAGAAGACAATCTTTGCATCGCTTCACGATATTTTGGAACATCTTCTTCTATAAGGAATGTATCTTCCATCGTATTGCCGACGACTTCTTCCTTGCTATATCCGTGTTTTTTTAATGCCCTTTTATTGACAAAGACTATCTTCCCTTCCATGTCAAAGACAGTAACGCATACCGGCATATTTTCTATGATATCTTCGATATTTTTCATATTATTCCTTCTTACTGTTGTTACGTGCTAATCTTGCTTTAGTGGCGTAACATCAGTTATTATTTTCGTCACCTAGCACTTTGTTGATAACCTCTAAGATGTAGGAAAACTCATATGTCTTCACACAATAATCATCGGCGCCCATTTCTTTTGCTTTTGCTGCATCTACAGCGTCTACGAAGCCCGTATAGATAATAACTTTCACTGGCATATTCTCTACTTTTTTAATCTGCCTACACACCTCGAAGCCATCAATTCCTGGGAGCATTGTGTCCACAAGAGCTAAATCAACCTTTTCTTTGCGAAGCTTCTCCAAAGCATTCTCTCCGCTGTCGGCTTCTATTGTTTCATATCCTTCTTTTCCTAGTTTAAAAGCTAATAACTTACGTATCTCTTCGTTATCATCCAAAATTAAAATTTTTCTACCCATATAATCTTCCTCTTTATTTATCACTGACATTACACACTTATCTCACTTTATTGGCGCGTAATATCAGTTATCCTTTTCCATGCCCTTAATTTTATCTTCTAGCTCTTTCATTTCCTGTTTCAATTCTCTCATCCTAACTTCTCTTCCTACTGCCATCTTATTAAACTTCTCAAAGGCTTCAGATTTTTTTTCTGCCAGCTCTTTTGCCTCTACAGCTTCTTTTTCTGCTGCTGCCGTCTTTTCTGCGGCTTCTTTTATGTCTTTGTTGGCGTAGTACATTTTCTCGTTTATTTCTGTTAGTTCTTTATTAGAGGAATTCAGCTCTTCTGTGCGCTGTGTGACTTTTTCTTCAAGCTCTTTGCTGTGTCCTAATATTTCATTGTTTGCCTGTTTCAAATTCACAGACATTGTGTTAAAGGAGTCTGCCAGCTCTCCGATCTCATCCTTTGATTTAATCTCGACTTTCACATCGAGGTTTCCTTTGCTGATTTCTACTGCTGCATCCTTTAGTTTAACTATAGGTTTTAACATTACCCTCAGAAAAAACAGTGATATTAAAATCAATACGACAATTATCGGTATCAAGATAACGACTATTTTGTTTCTCAGATCTACGGCTGGAGCAAAAGCCGTTTTCGTTGGAACATTCACTACTAACGTCCAATCGTTGCCTTCGAAATCCAGATATCCTTGTTCATGTACAAACACATAAATAGTCTCTTCTTTCCCCAACCTAGTATATTTTGCGCTACCGCTTTTTTCTCCTGCCAACGACCTTTCCACGCTTTGTAGCTCATCAGCCAAATTATCTTTTAACACCCCTTTTCTATTATAGTTCGAATACAATAGCATGCCGTCTTTATCGACGAGATCGACTTCCACTTTTCCCTCTCCGCCGCGGGTTCTCTCGATTTCTTTTGTTATTTCGTAAATTCTTATAACAGGAACTCTTGCCACAATGACGCCAAAATTTTCTCCTTTTACATCTTTAACATGAGAGGCGAAATAAAGTATTGGAGTATGTAATTCTTCTGCAATCCTTACATCGCTAGCGGCACTTATCTTTCCTTCGTAAATATCTTTCCAATATTTAGTTAACTTATGTTTTTTCCCTAAGTGCATCCCTGCTGTATCAGCAATACGTATTCTTTCTAGGTTGAAAAAAGACAGTGAAGCATATGTTTTGTGTATATTTCTAAACTCTATCAATCTCTCTGTGATTTTTTCAGGTTCTGAATTCCTTGTTTTAATATCAGAACATCCAGGGATAACTTGTATATCAGAATATCTTTCATACAGAAACATATCGATTTTGTTCATGGTGTTATGAACATCTACTTCGAGTCGGGAGATCACCTCTTTCTCTAATGTCTTAACGTTTGAGTTATAGACGAAAAGCGTTATAATGCTACCGAATACCACCATTGACACTACTAATAAAAGCGTTACTTTCGTTGAAAATCTCATCTTTACTTCTCTTTTTTTATGGACTTAACAAATTTCGGCTCCAGGATTTCGTCAAAATCAGGATAGGAAGATAACTGCCCTCTTTCAAAATAGAATTTCGTTATAATCTTTCCTGAACCATATAGTGAATCTATCTCATCTGTCTTTGTAAAAGCCTTAATATTATCATCAATATCTAGCATTTTTATGCCATCAATGCCTTCTTCCATTTCTTCTTTGCTCATCCCCATATAATCAGTCATTATCTGCACGTCTTCGTAATGACTATTTTCAAGGTATTCCAATGTTTCTAATAGTGCTTTCACTATGGCACGGATATCATCAGGTCTTTCATTGATGATTTCTGTGCTAAACGACAAGACATCTGTTATAATTCCTGGGACATCTCCTGCGATACCTAATATTTTATAGCCTTTTTTCAATGCCGCCGATTTCGTTGGCTCCCATGTATGCCCTGCGTATATTATCCCATCTTCTAAAGCTTCTAAAACTTTATGTGCTGGGATGTCTTCAAACTGCACTTCGCTTTCTTCTATCCCTGCTTTTTTTAAAGAAGCCAAAACAAACAAATGTGAGAAGCTATTAACTCCTTCTATGCCGATTTTTTTTCCTTTCAAGTCTGCCAAAGAATTAAGTTCAGGGTTTCCAATGATAACATCTCCTGTATCAGAATAATCTAACGCACAAACGACCTTCGTTTCAATGCCTTCCAAGTTATACAATATTGTATCGCTATAAACGCCGAAAATTCCATCGGTTTCGCCATTAATATAATTTTCTTGTGATTCCGAATATTCTTTAATAAATATCAACTCAACATCGACATTATTTTTTTCGAAGAACCCTTTTTCTTTTGCGATAACAGCGTGTGCATCTCCTGCCCATTCACTTATTGCTATCTTTATAGGTTTTTTCTCTACTGCGTCCTTTGATAAGCATCCTGAAATGACGAGAACGCATAATAAAGTTGCTACTCCTAATATTTTCCTCATAACGGCCTTCCTTATAAAAAAATGTCTATTATTGTTTTTATATACTCTTGTAAAAAAATCGGCAATAAGAATAACTTATTAATAACATAACAACCCATTATAGAGAGTCTCGATGCCCACAAAAAAAACAATAGTATTAGCTGACGATGAGCAGGGAGTTTTAGACGTAGTACAATTCCGTCTTACGAAAAAGGGATATAATGTCATCGTTGCTCACGATGGTGAAGAGGCGCTCGCTAGCGTTAAGAAGAGCTCTCCTGACCTTGTCATCCTCGACGTCAACATGCCACCGCCCAATGGTTTACAGGTATGTCGCCAGCTTAAAGACGACGCCAAGTACAAAAACATCCCTGTAGTATTATTGACGGCGGGAGACACCGACAGCGACAAATTCTGGGGTGCAGAGTCCGGCGCTGATGCTTATCTTACTAAGCCTTACAACGCCGAAGAGCTTTTGGCGCTCATCAAGAAGCTTACGACGTAACTGACCTTGCGCGCTACTGGATTTTTGCTAGAGATACATATATAACAGATAATTATAGCGTAAGGCGTATAGAATAGCAGAATTTCGGAATAGGATTTTCTACCACGGAGGCACGGAGGACACGGAGAAAAAAAGTTTAAAGAAAAAAATGGCTAGGGGTTTCACCCCTAGAACCCCAATGATTTTCTTATGTCTTTCGGGGGTTTGGTGGAGAATCCCCCAACCAGTTCTATTTCTCCGTGTTCTCCGTGCCTCCGTGGTAGAAATTGAGGCTCAGTATTCAGAGCTTTATTAAATAGTGAACTATAAATAATGACTGGGGTTACCGCGTAACATCAGGACGTAATTCAAAACAGGAGCTTTCATGTCTAAAAAAAAGACGATAATATTAGCCGACGATGAACAAGACCTGTTGGACATGGGCAAACTGCGCCTAACGAAAGAAGGCTACGATGTCATCGTCGCTCACGACGGTGAAGAGGCTTTTGAAAACATTAAGAAATCCACTCCCGACCTTATCATCCTAGACATCAACATGCCACCGCCTAATGGCTTTCATTTATGCCGTATGCTTAAGGACGACGCCAAGTACAAAAGAATTCCGATAATATTATTGACCTCGCGCGCTGCCGAAAGCGACGAGTTCTGGGGGATAGAGTCCGGTGCCGACGCTTATCTTACTAAGCCTTACAAAGCCGAAGATCTTATAGCTCTCGTTAAAAAGCTTTCCGAGTAATATCTATTATAGCGTATAGGAATAGCGTATAGCGTATAGCGTATAGAAAAACCTATCGGAAATGAATAGGACTTTCTACCACAGAGGCACGGAGGACACAGAGAAAGAAAACAATCTGGCTGGGTGATACTCCCCCAGACCCCCAAACCCCAAAAAGAAAATTCTCGGGGTTCTAGGGGTGAAACCCCTAGCCCGCCCCATTTCTCTCTGTGTTCTCTGTGGCTCTGTGGTGAAAAATCCTATTCCGAAATTCTTCTATCAGTTATTTATGAGCTCTATGGTAGAATCAATTGTTACCCCAAAATGGCATGTTTTGGACCACTCCGGATTTCTCTACCACGGAGCCTTTACATTGATCAATGCTCAATGATCATTGTTCAATGAAAAGCGGTATTTCGAAGGAGAATGTCGAGCCTTCGCCGACTTTACTTTCTATCGAAACTTTACCGCCGTGGGCTTCTACCATTTTTTTAACGATAGCTAATCCTAGTCCTGCTCCAGCCTCATTATTTGTCGCTTTAACTGTCGTCTTATTAAAATATCCGAAGAGTCCGCCTTGTTCATCTTCTGGTATCCCCTGTCCTTGGTCGATAACGGCTATTTGCATTTTTTCGCCGATTTTCTTTGCTTCTATTGTTATCGTTGTATTCTTCGTAGAGAATTTTATTGCGTTGGTAACTAGGTTATTTATCACTTGGCTGATGGCGTCTGTGTCGAGTTTAGCATTTTTCAGCTGGCTATCGAGTTTTAGTTCTATAGCGATATCTTTCTTCTTCGCGATAAGGTTGTTATATTCTTGAAGATTTCCTAGGTACTCTTTAATATCGACGTCTTTTTTATCGAGCGTTATCGTCCCTGCCTCTATAGCGCTGATGTCTAGGAGGTTGTTAACCATTGTAAGCATTCTTTTGCTGACTTCGAACATCTTAACGAAGATATCGCGCTGCTCTTCTGTCACATCACCGACGATGCCGTCGAGGAAACACTCGAGGTATCCTTGCACTACAGCGAGGGGATTTCTTAAATCGTGAGCTGTTATCCCCAGGAATTTATTCTTCAGGTCATTGGCTTCTAGTTCGCTCTGATACAGCATACTTTTTTCCACCACCATCGAGAACTGCTTAGCAAAGCGCATGAATATTTCAACGTGAGCATCACGATATGTTCCTGGTTTCGTACTCGAGAAGAAGAGAAAGCCCACGGGTTTGCCCAAAGCTACAAGAGGGCATGTCAAGCTCGACATTATTCCTTCTTCAATGATAAGTTGTGTCGATTCAGAGCCGGGATGTTCTTTTGTATACTCTTCAAGGTTATTAATAATTCTTGGTACTTTGCTGTCGAGGAGCTTTTCTAGCGTACTGCCTTCAAGTGGTGCTTCGTATCCTTTGTTGAGTTTGATTTCATCATAATTACTATTGGCCCACATGGCTCGTACAATTTTCATGTCGTCGACAAGAGCAAAACACATACGGTCGTATTCTATTATAGAACGCATGCTATCATAAGCATAATCAAGGACCTCTTCTACGAGCATGCCTTCGTTGATTTTATCGCTTATCTCCATAAACTTCTCAGCTTCAGAGACTTCGCTATGCTTAATATTCTTTATTGCTTTGGCATGTTGCTTAACGTCATCATTAACCATGGAATTTCTCCTGAAGTGTGCGCTATAAAATATAATTGCAGTTTTTAAAAAAAGAACTTATAAAGCAATTAAAATACATCAACGGACAACATCATGCGAAGAATTATTTTTGCCTCGGCTTTTTTATTAACACTATATGGATGTTTTATGTCTTCTTACAATCTCAATAATGTAGAGCAATGGTTTATCCTTCTAGACTACAATCCTGGGCATTATACTCTCGATGCCGAAGAAGCTTCTGTCTATGACCTTGCTATCCTCGACCCTGACGAGCATCCTCCTTTAGAGGATTTATCTAAGCTGATACTAATAGCATATGTCAGCCTTGGAGAGGCCGAGACATACCGCAGCTATTGGAAGAACGTCTATGACAAGGATTTTATCATCGAAGAGAATCCTTATTGGGAAGGGAACTATCTTGTCGACGTACGCAATACTTCGTGGCGTGCTACAATAATAGAAGGCGTTATCCCTGAGCTGCTGGAAAAAGGCTTCAAAGGTATTATGATGGACACCATCGACACTGCGTCGTTTTTAGAAAGCGAAGATCACGAAAAATTCCGTGGTTCTGCTGATGCTATGGTATCTTTCGTCAAAGAGATCCACGAGAGATATCCCGATCTATTTCTTATCAGTAATAATGGCTTCGAAGTTTTGGATGATATTGCCCCGTATATTTCTGGCATGCTTGTCGAGAGCATATATATGTCGTATAACCCTGACACCGAAGAAGACATCGCCGTCTCCGAAGAAGACCGCGAATATAAGCTATACTATCTGCAGCGTTTACAAGAAGAATATAAGCTTCCTGTCTTCGCTGTCGATTATATTTCTTCTGATGACATGCCGTTGATACGTGATACTGCCGAGCGTCTACGTCTTCTTGGCTTCAAGCCTTACATTGCTAAGAGAGGCCTCAAAGAGCTGTATAAAAATTAAGCCTTGTTTAAAATATGGGTAACAAATGATAGAATTTACGAAGGTGAATTTCCCTGAACAGTCTGGTATTCGGAGTAGGAATAGGATTTTTCACCACAGAGGCACAGAGAACACAGAGAAAGAAAACAATTTAGCTGGGGAATTCTCCCCCAGCCCCCCATTTTTGAAAGGTGGTCTGTAAATGGTAAACGGTGAACTTTTTAAAATCCTCGGGGTTCTAGGGGTGAAACCCCTAGCCCGCCTACTGTTCTCTCTGTGTCCTCTGTGTCTCTGTGGTGAAAAATCCTATTCCGAAATTCTTCTATCCGCTATTTATGGTAGAATCAACTATTACCCAAAAATGGCATGTTTTGAACCGTGCCAAAAATTAAGAGGGAAAACATGAAAACTACTGTCATCGCTTTATTATTATCTTTTTGTGCGGCCTTTACGTTATATGCCGAGAAGGTCGAGATCCCCAGGACGATCCTTGTTTTGATAAATTCTTCCAATGACCCTTTTATTACCGAAGACTATAACGTCGTACACTTCAGTGCAGAGAGCGTCTTGAACCATCTTGGCATGAATGTCCGCTACCACGACGTCTCTAAAGGTCTACCTTCTGATGATAGTCTTGACGAGATATACGGTATTCTTTCATATTTCACCGACGCCACCATGCCACGAGCAAAAGAATATTGTCTATGGGCGACAGAGCAGATCGACAATGGCAAGAAGTTCGTGGTATGGCGTAATTTCGGTGCTTTCCGCGATGCCGACAGCGACGAGGAAACTTCCAAGGACTTGGTTGCTCTATTTTTCAGGAAGCTCGGCCTTGAATACCTTGAGAATTGGAGCGACTCCCCTTTTCTCATCGACATCGTCGAGAAAGACGATACTATGATGGACTTCGAGAATTCCATCGAAGGCACCGTCGAATTATATGAGCAGTTTCTTTCTGCAGATGCCGAAAACAAAGTATATCTCAGGCTGAACCGTTCTGACCTCGACTTTGGTGACAGTGACGCTATCGTGACGACGCCATCTGGTGGTTTTATCATGGACGGGTGTGGGCTTTTCATCAACTACATCGACAAGCGCATGCGTTGGTATATCGACCCTTTTAAATTTTTCAGCGAAGCTTTTGTCATAGAGGAGATCCCTTCTTACGATACAACTACTCTCTTTGGCAAAAGGATATTATATTCTCATATCGACGGCGACGGCATGAGGAATATCTCTTTAGAAGACAAAAAGACGCCCTCTGGAAACATTATCTTCGAAGAGATCCTCAAGAAATATTCTCTGCCGATATCGGTATCGTTTATAACGGCAGAAACCAACGCCCGTTATCTCGGCAGTGCCAAAACAGAGTCACTCGCTAGGGAGATTCTTAAGTTCGACAACATCGAAGGCGGCATCCATGGATTCGCACACCCTCTCGACTGGTACAAAAAAATAGTATATTTCCCTATCAACAACTACTCGAAAAAAATCTACAACATACAAGAACTCGAGCTCGAAAACTCCGAGTCGTCTTATCTTTCGGGAGCTCGCGCTACTGTCGGGTGGAAGGAATACTTGGAAGCTGAGACCTTAGAAGCAGCGGAATACGTAAACGAAAACCTTATGCCTCCAGGAAAGCGCGTCGCTATAAACATGTGGACAGGAAACTGTAGGGCCCCTGCCGATGCTATCGCTATCGTTGATTCTATGGGCATAGCAAACATAAATGGCGGAGACACACGTTTCGACAGAGCAAACCCTTCGTATACCGGCGTTGCCGCTCTGACACGGCAAGATAAAGGTATGGTACAGTTCCAGACGAGCAACTCCAATGAGAACATATATACCAACGACTGGACGGGACCTTTTGATGGTTTCTCCTATGTCATCGAGAGCTTCATCCAGAGCGAATACCCTACTCTCGTCGCCTCCAAGCCTCGCAGAGTTCTGCCAATGAATATATACTATCATTTCTATAGCGGTGAGAGGGAAGACTCCGTACGTGCAACGAAAGAAGCATACGATTATGCTCTTTCTCAAGACGTCATACCAATTTTCGCCTCGGAATATGTTAAAGCGGCGCGCGGTTTCGTCGAAGGCAAGACTTTCATCCGCGATGACGACTCCTGGGAATTCCGCGACTATGGTCATTGCAGGACGATACGCCTTAATAGTAATACTATCTTCCCTGACATGGCACGTTCTGAGAACGTCTTAGGCTTTGTCGTATGGGAAAGCTACTGCTACATCCATCTGTCTGAGGGTGATAGTGCCGTTCTATATCTTTCTAATAGCGCTCCAAAAGTTCCATTGTTAGAAAGCTCTTCGGCGATAGTCTATAATTGTAAGATATCGAAGGGAGATATATCTTTCGAGTCCCGAACCTTCCGCGAAGAAGAGTATACTTTCGTTAATATGGGGCGTTATTCGAAATATGACGTTACCATGAAGCTTCTTGGCAGCGATGATATTTTCTATAGCAAGAAGATAAAATCTGACAAGAAAGGAAAGCTTATTGTTCGCGCTCCGAAGTCGGAGGCTTTTTCTATAAAAGTCCTCTTGAAATAAGACCACGGAACCTTTTCAATGATCAATGTAAAAAAACTCACTTTTATTGATAATTGATAACTGATAACTGATAATTGAAAAGGTTCCGTGGTAGTATATTCTTAAGGTGCTGCTTTATTTCCTCTTTCAAATATTAAAAAAATAACATACATTACGAGTAATGTATGTTATAAGCAAATGACCTAAAGGAAAACATGGGAATACCGTGGTGGAAATCAGCACTGTTTTTTATGGCGATCTTATTATTAAGTATCGCGATATTCCCTACTGGCCGTCAGCTTGGCAAGTTTTATCACTACAGCAAGAACTTCGACGATGCTGATTTATATCTTTCTAGCCGCTATGATCGTGATCCTTCCGACGAAGGAAATTCTCAGCGATATCTTTCTTCTCTTTTATTTTTCAAAGATTTCGATAAGTTTGAGGAAATCAGCGACGAGCTTTTAACCGTCATCCCCGAAAGCTTCTTGCTACACGAAGTTGTTGCTCGCTATCATGAAGAGCGCATGCGCTACCAGGAGGCCAGCTTTCATTGGGATAAGATGCTGGAGCTTATGCCTATAGACGCCAACGTCCGCGACAAACTAGTATCATATTACAGTATAAACCAGCAATATGACAAACTTATAAAGGTCTATGAGCGTGACATTAGCGTCGCAGCAAACAACCTCGACAGCTACTATTCTTTGGCGCTTTTATATTCGTTACGTCACGACATTACTAATGCTAAGCGTATATATTCTAAGATAATAGAAGACTTCCCTTATGAAAGAAAATCCAAGATACGCCTTGCTCAGCTTCATGAATATTCTGGTGACGTTGCTCTTGCTATATCGTTATATCGTAGAGTTTCTGAAGAAAACCCCGAAGACAGAAGTGCGATGGTCGCTCTTGGCAACAAGCTATTGTCGTATTCTGAAGTCGACGGTTTTATGTCTTTCTTAGAACGCTTCCAGGGAAAATATCCCGGCGATACTCTTTACTATGACGAGCAAGCGTCGCTATATCTTGGTATAAAGGACCGTATTAACGCTATTGCTTTGATAGAAAAAGAATACCTTCGTTCTCCCGATAATCTTGCGTTATTATTTTCTATGGGTGAGCTTTACTTCGAGATAAAAGACTACAGCAAAGCTCTCGACATCCTAGAAAAATACAATTCGAAGACAACAAAGGACGACTATCGTTCTTACCATCTTCTTGGCGATGTTTTTGCTGCTGTTGGTGACAAAGCATCTAGCGTCAATGCCTATGAGCATGCTTTTGAGCTTGTGGAATATAATGTTCCACAAGATTCTTTCTCCGATGATATCGTCAATGAAAAGTCCTACACAAAAAAGCTTTCTCTTTACGAAGAATACCGCAGTCGTTTCCCGGAAAAGGCTGCCCCTGAAGCAGAGGTCTCTTATGCTGTAGCCGTCCAGGAGGCTTTTCCTTTAGAAGATGTAGTATCACGCACTGTTGATATGGAGATCGCAGAAGTATGGATTCTGTGGAAGCTTGGTCGCCATGATGAAGCCATCGCCAAAAGCGATGAACTTTCAAAGCAGCACCCCAATAATACTGAGCTGACATATTTCTTGATAAACTCATATTTCGAGCGAAATATGACGGCGAAAGCCCGCAAGCTTTATGATGTCCTAGAGATGAAAGGCCCCTACGACGCCAATCTTAAAGAGTTGAAGTTCTCTCTTCTTATTCAAGAAGGTCGTTGGTCCGAGGCTTATGCTCTCTCTGAAGAGTTTCTAGTAGAAAGCCCTTTCAATGACTACAGCGAAGATCGCGTTTATATTCTTACGAAGATGAAGCGCTGGCGCGAAGCCAAAAATATCTACGAGGAAAAGATCGCCGCTCGGGATGCCGCTGGGGCTCCTCACAACGACCGCTACATTTGGGATGCTCGTTCTGCCATAGAAGAGGGCTCTGACCTTTTATGGAGCGACGTTATATACGAACACGATAGCAACACAGAACGGCACTATACCATAGAAGCAGGATGTCGTAGTTGGCTTTCAGAGTCTTTACGATTATCGGCTGTTGCCGCTAGAGAATACCACAAACGTGATGAAGAAGAAAACCCTGTTGCTTCTGCCGTCAGCGATAATGTTTCTTCTATTACATTGCGTGCGGAGAAATTTTTAAACTACAGCTTCACTGCAGAAGGTCACGTTTCCTTGCCATCTTATGGTGATGAGACCTTCCCTGAGTTTGGCGTTAAGGCTCTATATAATAGGACTCGTTTTTATGACTTGGAGTCATATATTTCCTATACCCACGACCGTCTAAGCCGCGACCTCGACAAGCTCCCTATAGAGATGCAATACAACACTCTAGAGGCCTTCGGCAAGGTGTATCCCAATAACATCCTTTCACTAGACTATCTTTTCCGCAGTGAGTGGTATCATTTACCTGGGAAATATAATACCGTCAATGGCAACTCTTCTTTAGGCTACAAAATATGGAACGAAGTAGAGCTTGGTATATTGCTTATGAATCGTCCTTCGTGGAATTTGTCTTTGATAAACCATGTATATCAATCGCATTGGGTAAAGCCTTTCGACGAGGCCGGCCAGGTCGTTGATTTGGGCGAGAAGGAAAAGGCGTGGTATGGCGGGTTGTATGGCGAGTTTTTTGTTAAGACGCTATCGCGAACGTCGTGGAGTTTATATAGAAAACACAATTCCTCCAAGGGTTTCTACTCCACGCTTTTTGCTATGTCTTCGGAGTTCTGGGTCCGCGACGATGCTGTCTTAACGATATCTTTAGACCACAAATACAAAGACGACACTGCTGACATCCGCACCGTCTCTAACGATATAACGGCGAATTTTAAGGTGTTACTATAAAATGAAAAAGAAGAAACACAAAATCCTTATCCTCGACGGCGACAAGGCCACGCTCAAGATCATAGCGAAGTATTTATCGTGGAATGGTTTTTCTGTAGATACTATGAATGATGCAGAAGAAGTATTGTCGCGTATTGAGAAGAAAAAATACTCTCTTGTCATCTGTGACGAGCTCCTTGCTCCCGACAATGGGTATGCTTTGTGTGAAAAGATAAGAGGCCATAGCAAAGAGGTCGTGTCTGCGGTAAATATCATCATCATTGCCGCCGAAGACCCCGACATTGAAAAGTATGCCACTTTAAAACGTTGCAATGCTTTCTTCTTAAACAAATATGCAAGCCCAGGAAGGTGGCTTAGCAAGATAAAACTTATCATTGGAGACGACCAATAATGCTAAAGAAAAAACCTTACATCATAGAGACTATCGTCGCCTTTATCCTATACGACATCGTCAACTACCTGCTATTCCGTGGAGACCTCGGCTTCAGGGAAGTATACTGGCATCCTTATTGGGTCGTCGTCCTTCTTATGCCTTCGCGTTATGGCTTCTCTGCAGGCGTCTTCGCCAGTATCGTCGCGATATTTCATGTGTTCTTCATAAACATCGGATATGTATCTTCTATGACGGAATTTCAGGAGCTCGTAGAAAAAGTTGGCGCTGTGCTACCTCTTGCTTTCATCACCGTCGGGATGACCTTGGGAGCGCTGAGACAGAAATACAAGAACCAGGAAGAGAAGAGAGCGGAGATTATAGAGAAACAAAAAAACGATATGCTTCGTGTGCAGGACGACCTCGACAGGGCGGTAAAGGTCCGCGACGCTTTAGAGAAAAAGATCGTAGGAGAGACTTCTACTATAATGACGATGTACGAGATCTCAAAAAAATTCGGGTCTTTGAAAGTCGAAGACATATATTCCGGATGTCTTGATATCCTCGAGAATCTTTTTCAAGTTGATGTCTCTTCTTTATATATCATAGAAGGCGGCTATTATGTCCTCAAAGCCTCACGCAACTGGGCAGAAAGCTCTGAAGTCGAAGGGAAGATAAAGCTCGACGGCAGCATCATGGATCTTGCCAGGAAAAAGAACGGCATCGTCACGGCGAAAGACATCGTCTCCGACAAAGACTCCCAGAAATACTTCTCGGAATACAGCAAGCTTTTAGCGATGTTCCCGATACGCAATGTCGAAGGAGAATTTATCGGAGCAGTAAACATCGAGAAGATGAGCTTTATACTGTTCAACGCCACGAACATAAACCTCATGGAAGTCATCGTCAACTGGATGAGTTCTTCCTTACAAGCTTTGATGACAAACGAAGCTTTACAGGGACAACTTCCTTGGGACAAGGAATACAAGGTGTGTCACCACTCGTATTTCGACAATATCCTCGAACATGAATTCCTTCGCGCCAAAGAGCACGGCTTCAAGCTTACCGTCTCTTTAATAAAGATCGAAAAATTCGGGTTTCTAAACAAAGAATCCCAGCGTCTAACATTAAACTCCCTGATAGCGCTGTTAAAGCGTCATATGGGAAACCTCGACATTATCTTCCACTATAAATTCGATGGCACCATAGCAATAATATCTCCGATGAAAGACGGCAAGACAACAACTTCCGATATCGGAAAGGTGGTAAAAGGGTGGAAAAAAGTCAGCGCTACCGGAGAAAAAGATTCTGTACATACAGAGCTAGTATTTTCTACATCAGCGCTTACAAAGAAGATGAAAGATCATTCTGCGTTGTTAAAGCCTGCTCTAGCGGGATGTAAGCTTAGTAAGCCTTCATTTGCCTCAAAAAAAAAGAAGTAAAAAATGGAAAACAACAAACGTAACATCTTACTACTTTCAATGATGATTGCAGGCCTTTCATCGGAAGCCTCCCTGCTTCCGATGTTCTGGTATGATATAAGCATCGTGGCTCTCTGCGTCGTACATATATTTGCGTGTACACTTTTATCTATAACGCTATATTTTTGGAACCTTGAAGAGCGCAGCTTCGAGCATCCTTTGGCTTTCTATGGGCTACTTTTGATGATAACATTCCCCGTCTTCGGGTTGCTGGCTTTGTCGTTGTTATTCGTCACAGCGGGATGGTTTCGCGAGAAGATGGTGATGGGCTCCTACAACGACTACAAAGAGCACATCACAAAAAAAGGCATAAACATCGACGTCTCCAAAGGGCATATCGAAGGTCTTCGCGATATAAGAAGCGAGATAAGCTTCGACTCATTCATCGACGTCATCAAAGGTGAAGATTCCAAGAAAAAATCACAGGTAGTCAACAAACTCTCCGAAGACGTCTCCAAGGAAAACATCTCTCTCCTTAAAGAGGCTTTAAACGACGCATCGCAGGACGTACGCTTCTATGCCGCTGATGCCCTGATGAAAGTCGAAGGGAATATCAACAACGAGATCGCCGTCGCAGAACATATGGCTCAGCATCGCGGTGGCTCTTATGCTGCTGGTGCTATGATAAAACTCGAAGACAAGATCGGCAACGAGATCGCCATCGCCAAGATGATGACACAGCGTCGTGGTATGATGAAAGACTTCCTACGTCTTGGCGACATATACCAAGACTATGCTTTCAGTGGTCTTCTGGAGAAAAACTCCCAGAAGCATTATTTCTCTCTAAGCTGCGAAGAGTACCAGAAGGCTTTGGATATCGAGACGGGACAGCCGAAAGTTATGTTACGATATATCCACAGCCTTCTACAGCTAGGAGAGCATAAGCATTCGCAGAAAATGCTGAAACAGCTTTCGAAGATATGGAAGACGAACAATGACATACACTTCCTCAGTGCTTCGATGGCATTCTATCTTAATAAGTTCGGCGACATAAAAAAACATCTAGAAAAGATCGTCCTCGAAGATCTCGACGACGAAAAAATAGAGACGGTGAAATTTTGGCTACAAAAGACATAGACAAAAAAGCGATAAGGGATATCTTCGACAAGATATTGCTATACCACGAAAAAGACAAACAGGAAGGTCTTTTTCTTTCGCTGTGCCTACGTCGCAATAATGAAGACATCGACAACGTATATGAAGAGCTGATATCACGAGCTACTAGCGCCAGCATACATTGGCTGATACGCTACATGTTACATATCAACACCTCATACAGCCTTGGGAAGATCTACGACCTTCTAGCAGTAACAAATTCTCTTATCCACAGGGCTGCTCTTCTGACGATAAAGGGCGTAAAAACCTCTGTACGTATAGATATACTATTGAAGATGCTAGAGTCTGACAACGGAGAAGATTTATGCTTCGCCGCAGAAAACCTTGGAGACCTTGCTGTTGTTAAGTCTGTCTCTGCTCTGCTCTTTGCTTTACGGCAAAACAGCGACGACAAGAAAGCGTGTATTGCCATAATACATGCCCTTGGTGAGATAAAAGACTCAAGCTCCTTCCGTGCCATCCAAAAGTTCAGCGTCTCTGATGACGAAGACATAAAAAAAGCGGCGTCGAAAGCCCTTATAAAATTCTCACATGTTTCAAAGAAGCATTACATCATAGAAAACATTATAAGTGCCGACGCCAAAATCCGCGAGAGCGCCTTCCTTGCTATCATCGACAGTAAAAATAAACGCTGGGAGAAATATCTCCTTAAGGCCCTTCTTAAAGAGACCAACGACAGCCTTCGTTTTAACATTTTATCGTCGATACATAATATCGAGACCTATAAACTTTTAGTCACCATCGTCGACATCGCCATCCACGATACATCATTACAGGTGCGCATGTCTGCAACTTCTGCGATAAAAAAATCATCCTCTCCACAGATACTACAGTGGCTAATAAAAATTGCTTCTAGCATTTCTTCTGAAGACATTACCGCTTTCTTTCCTATGCTGACACAATACCCTACAAGCGACAGAGTTTTCTCCGTCATAAAAAAACGGTATGGGCATTCTGACGAAGGCAGCGTGAAACTTATGGCGATAGAGCATCTCGGCCATCTAAAGAATCCCGCTGCGGAGAAATTCCTGCTTGAAATCATCCGTGATAATTCAATCTTCTCATACGCCGCTACCATAGCGCTATGTTCCATGATATCGCCTTCGGAATTTCATGTTATAAAAGATCTTTTCCTCTTAAGTCCTAGAAAGAACTCCCCTATCATCCAGGTGCTTTTATATTTCGTCCTCAACACCCCAGAAAGGATATCTCTCCCTGAGGACATCGAAGAAAGCGTAGTAGGGATGCTGTCTTCGAAACACAAAAGAATCAGGTTTTTAGCGGTACGCTGTTGTGCACGTTTCGGCAAAGAAAAATTCGCATCTCTTCTTATTGATATCGCCAAAGACGATAAAGACAAAGACATCCGTCTTTCTGCGACGCGAAGCCTTATAGCGATATTACAGAAGTCCCCCGACCAACTTTTCGGCATCCTTTCTTTATGTTTAAAAAATAAAAACAAATGCACTCTCGTCGACGACATCTTAAAAAGCGTAGAGCTTTCTTCTCAGCATTTCGCCTCTGCTATCAAGACGATATTATCCCGTGCGCGCAACGACAAGGGTCATTTCCATAAAAACACCTCTACTGCCGCTCTGCAGACGATGGCATTATTACATCGTTGTGCTTTACAGTCGAAAGCGTTATTCATCAAGACCCTTGAGAAAGAAGAGCTCAACGACAACGAGCGCTGGGCGATGATGAATGTCATCAACGACATCAATAGTGACAAATTCCTCAACTACCCGATATCTTTCCTTAACGAATATTATCGCGATGCTTCTAATCATACGAAACAAGAATATCTTTCGTTCTTCGAGAAGATCTCCGTATTAAATGCATCGACATTAGCGATGCTCTTCGACCTTCTCGAAAAGGAAAAAAATACAGCGCTTTATAATAAGATAGCATCGGTGATAACTTCCTGGCTAACATTGTCATACAAAGAGGAGCTTCGCTATGATCAGTGACATATGTCTAGTCCTTGAAGGTACCTTCCCATACGTCTCTGGCGGCGTTTCTTCGTGGGTATACGACATCATAAGGCAGATGAAAGACCTGTCTTTCTCGATATTATATATCGGCCCGCAACGTCCTGACGTCAAGAAGATGCACTATGACATGCCTGCTAATGTCGTAGAGTTCCAGGAGATATATCTCTTCGACTACAAAAGCAGGGTCATCCCGAAAAAAAAGCATATAAGCCATAAGAAGGCCAAGATAATCCGTGACTTCTTTGCTTCTGTTAAAAGCAACGACACCAGTCTTTTCGATGAATTCATCAAAGAGATCATTGAAGACAGTGATATAACGATATATGACCTAGCGCATTCTATCGAGTCGTGGGACATCATCACGGACCTATACCGCGAAGAGGCGCGAGGGCTTTCTTTCCTCGACTATTTCTGGACGTGGCGTTTTATATATCTTCCTTTTTTCTCGTTGTTGCAGCAGAACATCCCTCGTGCTCGTTTATATCATTCTGTCTCTACAGGATATGCTGGCATTATGACGGCGCTGGGGAAGCTACAGAACAAGCGTCCTTTCCTTCTCACTGAGCATGGCATCTACACTAAAGAGCGTGACATCGAGATATCTCGCGCCGACTGGATACATTCTGAGCTAACGAATTCCATAACCGTAAAAGACGAATCCGAAGAGTTCTTCAAAACGTGGTGGACGCAGTTCTTCTCTTTCTTCAGCACTCTATCATATGATAGGGCCGACAAAATTATAACGCTATACGAAGGAAACCGGCAGATACAGCTCTCTGAAGGTGCCGACATCGCCAAGACGATGATAGTCCCCAACGGCATCGACATCAATAGGTTCCAAAATGTCGTCAGGAAGAAAACTTTACAGAGCCCTTTAAAGGTAGGTCTTATCGGTCGTGTTGTCCCTATAAAAGACATCAAGACTTTCATCAGGTCTTGTAAGATCATCCATGATAATTTCGATAAAGAGGTGGAGTTCTACGTCATAGGCCCTGAAGACGAAGAACCATATTACTATAAAGAATGTATTGAGCTAGCACAGATCCAGAGGCTGGAAGACGTCTTACACTTCACGGGGAAGGTCGACGTCGAAGAATATTACGCTTCCCTTGACGTCGTGGTCCTTACCAGCATCAGCGAAGCACAGCCTTTAGTAATCTTAGAAGCTCATGCTTGTGGAATACCTTTCGTGGCTTCTAACGTCGGTGCTTGTATGGAGATGCTCTACGGAAGTTCTCCTGACGACAAGCTTTTGGGGAAAAGTGGGATTATCACAAACCTATGCGACCCTCATGATACTGCTAGCGCTATAATAAAGATCCTTTCCGACGAGAACCTTTACAACGAGATGTCTCGCGTCGCCAAAAAACGCGTCACCAACAAATATCTTATGGACGACATGGTCACCAAATACTATAAGCTATATTCACAATATTTGGAGGAAGTCACATGGCAGGCATAGGCTTTCGCTTAGAGAAGATCCTTAAAAGCGACTCTTTTTCCAGCTCGATAAAAGCACATTTTTACTCGTTACTCATCGCCGCAGGGCCATGGTTTCTTAGTATTGTCACTGTGTTATGTTTATACTATTTCCGTCCTGCCAACATCGACACTTTTGAGCACCTATATTTCAGGGTATCGCTCAACTACATCTTCGCGGCGTCTCTTATCACCACAGGGATGTTATCACTTTCGCTGAGCCGCTATATCTCCGACAAGCTCTACAAAGAAGATACCGACGCCCTAATCCCTGCCTTCAACTCTGCGGCGGTAGCGCTTTTAACGCTACAGAGTATCATTGGTGCTTCTTTTATATATTTCACCGAAGGGCCTTTAACATTAAAGTTCCTTACTGTGCTGTTATATTTTTCGATAAGCCTGATATGGCTCATCTTCATCTTCTTAACGGCGCTTCACGACTACCTTTCTATAGCGGTATGCTATCTCGTCGGTACTGTTATATCTATATTCGCCGGCATAAAGCTTGGCCTGCACTACGACTTGGCGGGATATTTCGCTGGAGTTTTAATCGGGCAGCTAACGGTCTTCGTCCTGCTGTCGGCGCGGCTTTTCATAGAATTCCCGTCGAAGCGCATCTTCGACAAAGATCTTTTCGGGTTCTTAAAAAATAATAAGATTCTCGTCTTCACCGGCATGTTCTATAACATTGCCATATGGATCGACAAGATAATATTCTGGGCGTCGCCGAAAGCTACGGCAGTGACGGGTTTCTTGCGGTCGTTCCACGAATACGAGATACCGATATTCTTCGCATATGTCACGATAATACCGCTGCTTTCACTATTCCTAGTATATGTCGAGACGAACTTTTATCTGCGATACCGGACGTTCTACGACAAAGTCCTAAACAGAGGGTCATACGCTGAGATCGGACGCGCCAAGAAAGAGGTCGGCAAGAGCGTCTACGATGGCACGAAGATGCTAGTAATAATACAGGGCGGACTTTCGATGCTTGCGATACTATATGCTTCTGATATCGCCGTGATGTTGAAGCTTCCGATAATCGTCGTTCCAATATTACGCATCTCGATAATAGGGGCTTTCCTCCATGGGATGCTTCTTACTAATATGATAATAATGTTATATTTCGACTTCAAAGTCCTAGCCTTTACAACGACGGCGCTGTTTATGGTGACGAACGGACTTTTCTCATACCTCTCGCTTTCAATCCCACTGCCATATCTAGGATACAACTACACTGCTGCGGCATTCATCACCCTGATAGTCTCGTTCTGTATGGTGTCGTATAAATTCAAGAAACTAGAATATATAACCTTCGCCCTTCAGACACTAGAATAGCTATATAATAACAGCGCAAGACCTGCCCAAAACAAGAGAAGAATATACTACCACTGAACCTTGGATAGCGTAGAATTTCGAAACTCCGAACCCCGAACCGGAATTTTTACCACGGAGCCACGGAGGGCACGGAGCAGAAGGAAAAGAAGGCGTGGAATTGGCTATGGGCATATTCAATGTTCAATGTTCAATGTTCAATGAAAACGGGGGTTCGGGGGTGTCCCCCGACAATATGGTTTTCTCTCTTTGAGGCTTTTTTTTTCTCCGTGAACTCCGTGGCTCCGTGGTAAAAATTCCTATTCCTATCCTACGAACGGCTCTGTAAACACTCAAAGAGCTGTCCTTTTATTTCCAAGCTGTCCGCATGCTGCCATGATAGCATCGCCTTTTCTCTGGCGTACTATTGTGATATATCCGTTTTTGTGGAGTCGTGAGGCGAAAGCCTCTACGGCTTTATTTTCGGGGGCTTCGAAGCTTTTTATCGTATGGTCGTTATAAGGGATGACATTGATTTTCACGTCGAGGCCCCTAAGGTATTCTGCTAGGGCATCGGCATCTTCTTTGGTATCGTTAACGCCTTTGATGAGAACGTATCCTATAAGGACTTTACGCTTGGGCGCGCTGTTGCAATATTCTTCTAATGCTCGGTATATCTCCGCCATGGAATATTTCGCTGCTACAGGCATAAGGTTCGCCCGTAAAGCGTCGTTAGCAGCGTTAAGTGAGACGGCAAGGTTCAGCGACGGTGGCGCATCTTCGATAAAACGGTATATCCCTTCGACATCTCCGCATGTTGATACGGATACATTTTTCGCTCCGAAGGCAAGGCCTCCCTGGTCGATGAGAACTTCTACTGCCTGCATGACAGCATCGTAGTTGTCGAAGGGCTCACCCATCCCCATGAAGACGATATTTTTTATGTCGTAGCCATAGACGACTTTGGCGAGGAACGCCTGTGATACTATCTCTTCCGTCGTGAGGTTTCTGATAAGACCCATACGCCCTGTCTGGCAGAAGGCGCAGTGCATCCTGCATCCCACCTGTGATGAGATACATAAAGTTTTACCAGAAGTCATAGGAACTACTACGCTCTCGATTTTTTTGTCGTCGTGGGTTTTGAAGACAATCTTTACGGTATCGCCTTCTTCGTGTTTCTCGTCGAGGGATAATGTTGTAGTGTCGGTATTTTCGACGATCTCTTTGAGAAGGTCGCCTGTCGCAGAGGTAAATGCCGGGTTTTTACCGTCGAGGGTCCCTTCGCGGAGAAATTCGCGGTATAGCAGTGAGGCGTGGCGATGTCCGCGTCCTAATAGCGACGACATCTTCTGTGCGTATTGATATTGTGTAAGGTTTAGCGGGGAGAACATATTGCACCGAAGAGGACTCGAACCTCTAACCACCTGGTTCGAAGCCAGGTACTCTATCCAATTGAGCTATCGGTGCTTAATACTTAGATAGGCATCTTACCATCATCGTCCTTTTTCAAAAAGGATAAAATCGTGTACCATATTAACCATGAACGCAGAAAAACACCGCGTCGAGGGGATAACGATACATTCCTTCGACTTCAAAGAATATGACAGGATTATCACCGTCTTCTCGTCGGAGATGGGTGTGATATCACTTATCGTCAAGGGCGCCAACAGGCGTAAAAAGGGTACTGCTTCGGCATTGGCAACGCCGCTATCGTGTGGGGAATTTATCTTTTCTGCCGGGAAAGGCGATCTCTTCACATATCATGATGGGACGATATACGACCAATTCCTTTCCCTACGCAATGATTTCGATACTCTTGATGCCGCCGGCGAGATGCTTAAGATAGTAAAAAGTTCTCTACTTCCAATGAAACCTTCGCCACTGTTATATCTTCTACTTAAGACCTTTCTCTCGGGGTTCGGCGGCTCAGAAAATCCCCGCGCTGTCCTTGTAAGCTTTATATTGAAAGTATTATGCCATGAAGGCCTTCTTTCTATAGACCCCGAAATTCCTTATATCCAATGGCTTCGCGATAACGGCAACAGTGAAATCCCTTTCTCTGAAGACGAATACGACACCATCCTATGCCTTGCTTTGTCAAGGTCGCTGCAGCAGATATCTTCTCTTCATGTGCCCAAAAACTTCGAAGATAAAGTTAAGGCGTTATTAGCTTATAATTATTAGCGTTTAGCGCTTAAGAAGTTCGGAATTCGGAATAGGATTTTACCACGGAGAGCACGGAGAACCACAGAGTTTTCACAGAGAGCGCTTTACATTGAACAATTATCAATGATCATTGAACATTGCTCCGAACTCCGAACCCTGAACTTTTATAGTTCACCATTTACCGTTCACAGTTTACCGTTTAAAAAGGCACTGCCGTGTCCTGGTAAAAGGGATAGCGTTTAGCGGATAGGAGGACGAAACGGAGGCTTTCCTTGTGTGCAGGGAAAGGAATGGACTTTTCTTTCCTTGCGCACAAGGACAGGAATGGGCATTTGTTTCCTTACGCGCAAGGAAAGAAAAAGATTGTCTTCTTACGGTATAAGATTATATAAGGAAATCCGTTATATTATAATATGGTGTGTATATGGAAAATATCTCTGAAAACTCTCCTGACCATCCTGAGTTTATTGCTATGGTCGACCATATCCTTGCTCCTCGTTGTGATAATTTCACTCCTCCTGAAAGGACGCCGTGGGGCGGCACTGAGATCGTTGAAAGCTACAAGAAGCACCTAGGCATCAAAACCGAAGATATTGTCGGTGAATCTTGGGAGCTTTCGGGGCATCCTAGCTTTCCAAATACATTCCTCTGTGACGATTTGCAGGTTTCTCTGACTGAGCTGGAAAATCTTTTCTCCGACAAGCTTTATGGCGAAGGCATAACTTCTATGCCTTTCTTGGTGAAGCTCCTAAATTCCAGAAAGAATCTTTCTGTACAGGTACACCCTAAAGACGGAGACTTTGTCGACAAGCCTTCCAAAACGGAGGCTTGGTACATCCTTGCTGCAGAAGAGGGCGCAGGGATATATTTAGGTCTTAAAGAAGGCGTCACTAAGGAAGAGTTCGAAGAATGTATGCGCAGCGGCGAAGATGTTAGCGTATTTCTTAACTTCGTCGAGGTGCATCCCGGCGACGTATATTTCATTCCTGCAGGGACACTACACGCTATAGGGTCAGGGATAACGTTGCTAGAAGTACAAGAGACTTCGGAGTCGACATTCCGCGCATACGACTGGGGGCGCCTCCAAGATGACGGCACGCCGCGGCAGTTACATTACGACGAGACTATCGTTTCAACGACATGGGACGGTCTCCGTGGTGATGATCTCGTGTCATCGCTGAAGAAAACCCCTGTCGCTATCGATGATATCGTTGAAAAGCTTATCGACGCTGAGGAGTTCAAAGTCAACAGGCTTACGATATCTTCAGGACACGAATATCTCGGCGACACATTAGCGGGAATACAAGGATTAACAGTTGTAGAGGGCACCGTAGAAGTCTTTGCGAGTAAAACATCTGAAGGCTTTTTTACCAAAGGTCAATCATTTTTGATTCCTGCTACCATAAAGACGTATTCTGTTAAAGCGGCCGTCAGCGAAGCCGTCGTCATACTGACGACAGCGTAGCAATACCAATCGCGAATAGAAACTGCACAAATTCATCCACCAAAGGAGAAGAAGCTTCTACCACGAAACCTTGGATAGCGCATAGTTACAACATAGAGCATAGAGTTTCGAAACTCCGAACTACGAACCGGAATTTTTACCACGGAGCCTTTTCATTGAACAATGATCAATGATCAATGAACAAGGTAAAAAAACTTACTTTTATTGATAATTGATAACTGATAACTGATAATTGAAAAGGTTCCGTGGTAGAAAATTCCTATTCCGAACTCCGAACTAATAGACTACAGAGCCTCTCTTGGCGACGCAAAGGCATGGTCGACGAGGTCGTCGATCTTTGCTGTGCCTGCGCACATGACGGTATCGGCACCTCCCCAGTAGAGTTTTATTGTGCCATCGTCTTCGGGGACAGCTCCGCAGGTGAATACGACGTTAGGGACATATCCGGTACGTTCCCAAGGGTCTTCGGGTTCGAGGATCCAGTTGTCGCCTATGGCGAGGACTTTTGCTGGATCGTTGAGGTCATGGACAGCGACGCCTAGGCGGTATACGCTTCCTGCCATCGTCGGGAATACGCCGTGGTATATACTTAGCCATCCTTTTTCTGTCTTTATCGGTGGTGCTCCTGGGCCTATCTTCATCTCGTCCCAATGGTATTGTTTTGGAAGCATAGCGATTTCAGAGTCGCCCCAATATATAAGGTCGTTGGAGTATGACGCCCATATTGCCCACGGGCATATATCGGTATGGTGTCTGTCGAGGCGGGCGTATCTGCCATTAATTTTCTCTGGGAAGAGAACGAAATTCCTGGCGTCGGGATGTGATATATATGATATGCGCTCGAGAGTCTTGAAGTCATCGGTTTTGGCAAGACCAATACGTACGCCATAACGCGAGTATGCGCTATATGTTATATAAAAAGATCCTTCGAGGAATGTTATCCTAGGGTCTTCGACGCCATGTTCTTCGTAGGTGCCTTCTCCTGTCATGAAAGGCTCTGGTGCTGCTGTGAAGTTGAAGCCATCGTCGCTGGTGGCGAGACCTATTATGCTTCTGCCATTGTGCAGGTGCGACCTGAAGAGCATATAGTATATGCCTTCGTGTTTTGTTACGCCGGCATTATGTACCGTCGACACCTGATAAGGTATATCATCTTTTGTTAGGATAGGGTTATTTTGGTATCTCGTTATAAGATCTGGCATGTCGGCCTCCTTGGCGTCTGAAAATTTCATGGTAGACTTTTTCATAATTTTCTACCATAACATCCAAGGAAAAATTTTGTTCTACGCGGTCGCGGCATGCTTTTCGGGAGATTGTATCGATCTTATGTATCGCTGCGACGGCGTCATCGACATCTTCGACGACGAATCCTGTGGTGCCATCGGCGACGACTTCTCGGCAAGACCCTCTGTCGAGAGCTATTACCGGAACTCCTACCGCCATAGCTTCTGCCATGACGAGCCCGAACCTTTCTGGCAAGGTGTTGAGGTGTAGCACTGCAAGAGCTTGAGCTAAAAGCTCTTCGCGCTCGCGAGGGCCTACAGGCCCGACATACTGTATCTGTTTACCATCGATATGGGGTTTCACCATTGTCGTGAAGTATTCTTCATCTTGGATGATGCCAGCGATGAGAAGCTCCATTCCGGCTTTTTTTGCTGCCTCGGCAGCTAGGTGTACGCCTTTATCGGGGTGTATGCGTCCTAGGAATACGAGCTTATCACCGGACTTTTCGTTGTATGTAAAGTCTTTTAGGTCGATGCCGTTGTATACCGTATCGACATATTCGAGGCCGGGGTCTCTGTCGGAGTCGCTGATGGAGACGAAATATGAGGTGTCACGGTATTTGTGATACGCCGGCAGAATCTTCGGCGACGAGAAGCCATGGATGGTGGTGAGCATCGGCGTATCGATAAGACGCGAATATGTCAGTGGCAGAAAATCATAATTATTATGGATGAGGTCATATTCGCTGGCGCGTTCCATAACTTCGGAGATATGAAGACATTCCGATACTTTTGGGTCTTGCTGTCGGTCTTCTTCGTAGCTTTTATCGACGGCGGATACGAGGTTCGCCTTGGTGATGGAATCCCCTGTAGCGAAAAGCGTGACGTCCCACCCGCGACGTACGAGACCTTCGGTGATATTGCTAGCGACGGTCTCCCATGCGCCATACTGTCGCGGCGGCGTGCGCCATGCACATGGCGACAAGACGGCGATACGTTTCGATGCCATACTACACCTCCACAATGTTTTCCATGGTGTTTTTATTTTTTTCTGGGATCTCTTCTGGGAAGAAGACATCGCTTGGCAAGGTATGAAGTTTCAACAACGCGAGGAACCATGCCAACGTCGATTCTGCACCTTGGTTTCTGTTGGGCCCTGTAACCTGAAGTCCATCGCAGCACCCTCCTGTTATAGGGTCGTACAGTGGAACCTGCAGGTCGTTATATCCCAAGAACCATCTGAAGCATCGTGATGCTTCCGTCACCCACTTTCTATCTTTAGTAACGCGATATGCTTCGACACATGCTTCGACGAGAGCTCCTGCATCGATAGGCTGCTGATCAAAGCGTGCGCTTTTCTTTTTGTTTCTCTCTTTCCATCCAGCATTTCCTACTATCGTTATATGTCCTTTTTCGCTGGTCTGTATATCGAGAAGCCACTGCAAAGATTTAAGCCCTGCTTTTATCATAGCGTCGTTTTCTAGTCCTTTCCCTGCTACAAGCAAAGCCTGTGGGAAGCGTGCGTTGGCATATGTTAAAATGTCTTCAAACCACGGCCAATCTTCTGAAGCATTACCTTCATAAAGGCCATACAATTTTTTCGCCAAAGTTTTTCTCATACCTTTTACGAAAGCGTCGCCACCAAAACGGCGCAGATAAACTTCTATGCCGATAAGTGCGAACATCCAGCTTCGTGGCGAAGAAAATTTCTCTACGGCAGGAAGTCCATCGACGAAGAAACATGCCGCAGGTCTTGTGATATCGTCGCTTAATGACGACGATGCCACGACACCAAGGCTCCATAATGCTCTACCGTGGGAGTCTTCACTGCCGGCCTTTTCAAGCCACTTTCTGTCGTACGAAAGGAAGTTCCTGAAACGTCCTACTTTGTCGTCGAAAGCTGCGTGGATGAAAGAGATGTAATTTCTTACTAGTGGCAGGACGTTATCATCTTTATAAATGCCATAATGGTTCGATACCGCTATCAATGCCCTTGCGTTATCATCGACACAATACCCATGGAATCTGTTAGGTATGGAATATGTGGCGTGCTGGAATATCCCTGTGTCGTCTGTCATAGCATATATATATCGAAGGTCTATCTTAGGAAGGGTCATCATGCCGTCAGTTACCTGTCCTTCAGTGTTCATTGTTCGCGGGTGCTGCCCCCTTTCCTCGAAAGCTTCCTGAAATATCTTAGCATAAGATTTCCCCACTGCAGACCATACCATGTCACGGCCTTGGTGGTATGCTTTTTTCCTTATAGAATGACGATGAACGGCATCATCGAGAAGATGGACGATATTCTCTGCGAGAGCTTTGCTGTCACCGAAAGGGAACAATATACCGCGCCCTTCAGCGAGAAGCTCTTCGGCGTGGCGGTATGGTGTCGAAACTACTGGCTTTCCGGCGCCGGCGGCATACGCCAGCGTCCCTGATGTTATCTGCTCGGCATTATGGTATGGCGTTACGTAGACATCAGCGCTTCCTATGTATTCGCATAGTTTCTCTAGGGAGACGAACTCATCGACGAAGATGACATTGTCTTCGAGGCCTAGCTCTTTTGTGAGAGCAACGAGGCTTTCGCGATATTCTTCGCCGTGGTCGCGCTTAACATGTGGATGTGTCTTCCCGAGACATATATATACGGCGCGCGGATGTTTTTTCACGACATCAGCCATTGCCTTTATGGCAACTTCGATACCTTTTCCTGAAGATAACAATCCAAAGGTAAGGATAACATCGCGTCCTTCGACGCCGAAGTTGTCTTTGTAGTAGTTGGGGTCAATAAACGAGACGTCTGGTATGCCGTGTGGTATCATAGCGAGCTTCGTATCAGGGATGTCGTATACTTCTTTGAGGATCTTCTTAGCATATTCCGTCATAACAACGACCTTACTAGACAGCTGTATTATCTCTTCTGTAACTCTACGCTGATCGTCGTTAGGATGTGACAGAACGGTATGCATATTTGTTATTATAGGCATATGGAGGTCGCGCATCATCTCGAGGAGATGTTCTCCAGCAGCGCCACCATAGATACCATATTCATGCTGGATAAGGACGACTTCGGTGTTGTTGTAGTTCATATAGTCGGCGACGCTAGCGTAGTCTTTGGCGACATCATCACGAAGCTGTAGCCTAACCATCTCGGGGTACGGATACCCTTCGACGACGTCGTCCATAGCAACGGCGTATACACGATCAGCGCCCATCTCTGCGGCCATACATTTACATGTGTCTTCAGTAAACGTCGCAATACCACACATCCGCGGCGTGTAATTTCCGATGACAGCGATCTTCCCGAGGGCAAGACTTCGATACTGCATCCTGTGCATCGCCATGCTTTTGCTTCTTGCATTTTTAGGCATCGTCATCTATCTCCTTTATTTAACCAATGTTTGTGATATATCCTCTTACCACAGCAAACAATACCACGGAGTCATCGTTATTGGCAATACATACAATCCGGCAGAATTATAACTTGTTAATATTTGTGTTTTTTTGGTAAGATATGTGTTCTTCGCGGAAGTGGCGAAATTGGTAGACGCGCTATCTTGAGGGGGTAGTGACTTAATTGTCGTGGGGGTTCGAGTCCCCCCTTTCGCAATCTATAGATAAAAAAAAAGCCGAGGTTATTAAGACCTCGGCTTTTTTATTTTCATGTATTATAAAAAATTAGCTTACTTTGCTTTTCTCTTCTACAGAACCTTTTTCAAGATAACTTTTGCGGTACTCTTCGATAGCGTCAGTATGGACAACCCATGCTGCACCACAACGATGAGCTTTCATGATGCCAGCGCGCGTAGCATAATATATCTTCTGCGCAGGGACTTCGAGCATTCTTGCAACTTGATTTATAGAATAATACCCTTTTCCGTTGTCGAAAAGAAGTTCTCCATTATAGACAGACTTCGTTCTAGAATATTTATTCTTACGATACTCTTCAAGATCAGCGAGGTCAATAGTCCAACGCGTAGTCTTCTTAGTAGCCTTAAGCTTCTTAAGCTTAATAGCAACATAGATAGCTTGGCGCGTAACATTGTTGAGCTTCGCAGCTTCGGTGATTGACAATATCTTATTTTCAACCTTTTGAGTACACCCTTCATCGGCACACATCTTTTCTACCTCATTATATTCAGGCATACTGTTCTCCTTGTTATTATATTATATAATTTTTAAAATATATTTTATGTTGTTTATTACGTTTTAGTTTATATTATATGTAAAAACAAAAAGATTATTGCATATAAACATAATTAAAACAAGTATTTTCTATATATTACTAAAAATTTTCTTCTTACTGAAAAATGTGGTTTTTCAAAAAAAATGATGAAATTAAGGGATCTGGTGAGCTATTGTTTCATTCTTCGCAATCACGGGCTATAATATGTTTCGTCGCGTTCTTTATTTTTTGTTATTTTGCTGTTCTTTAGAGGGTGGCTTCCCTGCTATTGACGGTGATATTGTATGTTCTAAGGTCTCTGATATTGCTTCTGCGCACATGAAATATGACTGTATTAACGAGGAGCTTATTTCTCGTGCTTTTTTAAATTTCATTGACGACCTTGATCCTTTGAAGTGTTATTTCATCCGTTCTGACATTGAGCGCTGGCTTTTGCCGTCGTCGGAACTGCTTCGTTCTGCTGTACTCGACTACAATAGTGGTGATTTCTCTTCTTTTGAGGAGATTTTCTCTATTATGTCCAAGGCCATAGAGCGTCGTTCGAGCTTTGCTATTGATGATATCGAGGGTATTATTCCAGAATCGCTAGGTTCTGATTTTTTTCATCGTCTTGACTGGGCTGATGATGAGGGTGCTCTTTGTGAACGCATTGCTTTTGTCCGTGATTTGGAGCTTCGTGCTGCAGAAGGTTTTGGTGACGAAGGGGGGCGGCGTGCTCTTGCACGCATTGCCAAGAGGCGACGATTTCATGAAGATGATATCCTTAACGATAATATCGTTGAGCGTATCAGGTATTTTTTCACTACTGTTTTGAAGGCTTTAGCGTCTTCTTTCGACGCTCATACGATGTATTTCACCCCTGCCGAGGCGCAGCAGCTTCTCATCGACATCCAGCAGCGCATTTTTGGAATAGGCGTACAGATTCGCGATGACCTTGATGGTTTTACTGTTACCGACATCCTCGACGAGGCGTCAGCGGCATTCCAAGACCTTGTTGTTGGCGACAGGATCGTCGCTGTAGACGGTATTTCTGTTGTCAAGATATCTATCGAAGAGCTTGCTGATCTCATCCGCGGCGAGAAGGGTTCCGAGATTATTCTTACCGTCGTCCGCGATGGTGTTGATGGAGACTTCGACGTCGCCATAACAAGAGAAGAGTTTATTATCCCTGATGCCCGCATTGAGACTTCTTTCGAGCCTTTCGGTGATGGAGGCATTGCCGTAATAAAGCTTCATAGTTTCTACCAAGACCCTTGTTTTTCTTCTGCCGGTGATATTTCTGCTGCTATAAAAGAGTTGAACCTTTCTTATAAACTATCAGGTGTTGTCCTTGATCTTCGTGGTAATGGCGGCGGACTTCTTTCACAGGCGATAGCGGTGTCAGGACTTTTCATAACGCAGGGTGTCGTTGTCTCTGTAAAAGACAGCGAAGGCATGATATCGCGTTTTCGAGACTTCTCAGGAAAGGTTTCATGGGACGGCCCTCTTATCATCGTCACTGACAGGCTTAGCGCTTCGGCGTCGGAGATAGTGGCGCAGACGCTCCAGGATTATGGTCGCGCTATAGTTATTGGCGACGACCACACCCTCGGAAAAGGAACCTTTCAAACTTTTACCGCCGACGACTCCCAAGAGGGCGTCATCTCCGCCGAAGGAGAATATAAGGTAACGCGAGGGATGTATTATACTGCCTCGGGGAGGAGCCCTCAGCTTACCGGCGTCATCCCCGACATCGTCGTCCCCGGTATTTTCGCTATGCGTCCCATCGGCGAGAAATATGCGAAGTACCCCATTAGCAACGATATTATTGTTCCTTCTTTTGATGACGACATGGAAGACCTTCCTTTTCTTCAGCGCAAACGCATATCGAAGATTTACTCGTACAACATCCAGAAAAAGCTTACCACCTACACCTATCATCTTGCTACATTGCATAATAATACCATGAAGCGCTTAGAGAACAACAACCGATATAAGATGTTCCTAAAAGACCTTTCCTCTGGCGACAGCATCTCTTCAGGCTCTGAAGATTTCCAGCTTGCCGAAGCGCTAAACATCACCAAAGATCTTGTTGTTTTATGCAATGCCGACTAGAGAAAAGCAGCAAAACTCGGAACTTTCATAAAAGCCGGCTTAGGAAATAATGAAGCAGAGCCTTTTTTTGGCTCTATTGTTATAGGACTTTTCAAACGTTTATAGTGTTGTAATTTTTCTTTGCACTTATCAAAAACGCTCTGCGCCACAACAGGACAATAACCTTTAGGTGGGTTTTCAAGAAAAGTACTGAACTGCTTGATCGCTGACTCTCTGTCATATAACGTCCATGCTTTATATATCTTGCGAGCTTCTTTAAGAGCATCTTTTTCTTTACCTTTCTCCAAATTTTCTATAGAAAACATCGCACAAAAAATCAATGCAAAAAACGTCGTCTTTGTGCTAGCCCAGGAACAATTTCCAACGCTCTGACCTTTTAATCTATGAGTTGTTATTTTCGCAAAAAGATTCTTATCAATACCCATATTACAAATATGCTCTGTAACTTCTTGTGTCTTTTTTTCCGAAGCCTCTTCGAAAGCAAATAGTTAATAATCTCTTCGAGATTACTTCTATCTATCATCGTATATACTTGTAAACCCGGATCTAGATGTAGCTTCTGATCATGATTGCTGACGACAATCTTACCACCCCGATTACATATTATAAGATAGTCTTTAAAAATCGCCGCCATAATAAGGTGATTTTTTAGATAAACAGGCAATATCACCGGTTTCGTTTTAGACAGCTCTAATATTTTTGAAGTGTCGCGTTGAATATCACGAAAAGCCTCGAAAAGCTCTAAAGTCTTTTTTACATCTTCATCTGTAAAGGAAAAGGCCTTTTTCGTCTCTTCTTCTTGGAAAAAATTTGCTGCCGAGCTGTGCAAGGAATCAAATATAATATTTCTAAACTTACTGCTAAATCCTTCCATAGATATCGTTCTATCACCGGATTTCTCTCCTCCTTCTAAAGAAAAACGATGTGACATCAGCTTAACAGAAAGTGCAAACGATGAAGAAAACGGCAGTAATCGCAAAGGGTCATACAAACCTATTATTGCGTCAGTAAAAATTTTCTTTATAATAGGTATTATTCCCAAAGCGCGCTCTTTGATAGCAGAAAATTTACGTTGGCAAAGAAGCACCGGAAAAGAAGCTGCTAGAATGACGCCCTGAATCATAACATCTATAGCCGCAAAAAACGGCGTGGCGACAGCGATAACTCTCGTCACAACGTCTTTTTTAATAAATTTCATGAAACCCTTGCTATCTGTTGCCGCTAGCGCTTCTATAGGAGATCGAACATACACTTCAATACAAAGCATATCTGCGGGTTTTATGATAAAAGGCATCTTTTTTCCTTAAATGGTTTAATATCAAGATATTATTATACCATACAATTAAATTTTTGTCAATAACTGGTTGTATATATTAGCTTTCGGCGTTATAATCTCGAGTCATAACAAAAAACACTACCATCGCAGGTTTATACTATGACAGTACGAGTACGTATCGCACCTTCGCCTACTGGCGACCCACATGTTGGAACGGCATATATGGCGTTATTCAACCTTATCTTCGCCCGTCACAATAAGGGTGACTTTATTTTGCGTATCGAAGATACCGACCAGAGCAGAAGCAGGGCAGAATATGAGGAAAACATCTATAAAGCCCTAGAATGGTGTGGTATTGAGTGGGACGAAGGTCCTGACAAGGGCGGCGACTACGGCCCGTATCGGCAGTCAGAGCGTCTGGACATATACCAAAAGCATTGCCAAAAGCTCATAGACGATGGCAAGGCCTACAAATGTTTCTGTACAGCGCAAGACCTTGCGGAGATGCGCGAAGTCGCACGAGGGCGTGGTGGCAGACAAGGATACGACCGTCGTTGCAGGAACCTCAGCGCCGAGGAGATCGCCGACAAAGAAGCTTCCGGCACACCTTATGTCGTACGTCTAAAAGTCCCTCTTACTGGCGAATGTGTCTATGAAGATGCCATAAAAGGAAGAAGCACATGCCCATGGGCTGACGTCGATGACCAAGTTCTTCTCAAATCTGACGGCTTCCCAACATACCACCTTGCCAACATCGTCGACGACCATCTTATGAAGATAACACACGTCATCAGAGGCGACGAATGGATGAGTTCTACACCGAAACACGTCCTCCTTTACGAAGTCTTTGGGTGGGAGCCTCCTGTCTTCATGCATATGCCTCTACTTCTCGGCACCGATGGCAAGAAGCTGTCGAAGCGTAAAAACCCTACCTCGATATTCTACTACCGCGATACCGGGTATCTCCCTGAAGCTTTCATGAACTTCCTCACCCTTATGGGCTATAGCATGCCCGACGACAAAGAGATATATTCTTTAGAAGATATCTTCAAAGCCTTCGACACCAAAAGAGTCGGCGTCTCTGGTGCCGTCTTCGACGTCAAGAAGCTCGACTGGCTCAACCAGCAATATATCATCAACGACATCCCCGAAGGCAGTCTATGGGACCGTATCAAAGGCTGGGGATTTTCCGACGAAGCCATGGCGAAACTTATGCCATTATGTCATACGCGGATGAAGACCTTCAGCGAGTTCATCGAGCTTTGCGGATTCTTCTTCACAACACATATCCCATATTCCGAGGAGCTGCTATGTCCCAAAAGCCTCTCTCCAGAACAATCGTGTTCCATGATGTATGAAATGATATGGCATATGGAAAAAAACGAAGACTGGGGATCTTCAGGGATAGAAGCCGCCTCGAAAGCTGCCGCAGAGCATTTCGAAGTCAACCATAAAAAGGTCATCATGCCTATCCTCTTCGCCGCCATCATGGGGAAAAAACAGGGACTCCCAATGTTCGGCTCCGTAGAAGTCCTCGGTAAAGACAGGGCTCGCGCACGACTTCTCCTCGCCATAGAATTCCTCGGTGGACTCTCTAAGAAAAAGATCGACAAACTCAAAAAGTCTTGGGACCGCGGGGAGACAATGATCAATGATCAATGATCAATGTTCAATGTTTTTAGGCTGTTGGCGTTGAAGACTACGCTGATGGAGCTTCCTGCCATAGCGATCTCGGCGATGACGGGATGCATAAGTCCTAGTATTGCCAGTGGTATCGCGGCGATATTATATCCATAGGCCCAGAAAAGGTTCTGTCGTATTTTTTTGAACGTCGCCTTAGAAAGTTTTATCGCTTGTACTACTGCCATAAGGTTTCCGCTGACAAGGGTGACGTCGGAGGACTCCATAGCGATATCAGTTCCTGTCCCTAGCGCTATCCCGACGTTAGCCTGTTTCAGTGCGGGAGCATCGTTGATGCCGTCGCCTACCATAGCGACGAGGCCGAACTCTTTTTGGAGCGTTTTGATTTCTGCGACCTTGCCATCGGGAAGAACTTCTGCAAGGACGCGTGTTATTCCGACTTTTTTTGCTATCGCTTCAGCGGTACTTTTGTTATCGCCAGTTATCATAACGGTAGCAATTCCCATCTTTGTAAGCTCTGCTATAGCATTGACGGACTCTTCTTTTGCGGTATCTGCGACGGCGATGACGCCGGCGATTTCATTATTGACTGTTATCAGCATCGCTGTCTTCGCATCTTTTTCAAGAAGGGACATCGTTTCATCGGCTTTGGTGTTTTTTATAAGTTTCCGCGAGCCTACGCTGATCTTAGTATCTTCGATAACGCCTGATACACCTTTCCCTGGGATGGCTTCGAACTGTGAAGGGTATGATAGTTTAATGCCTTTGTTTTTGGCGTCGGCGACGATAGCTGCAGCGAGAGGATGTTCCGACCCGGACTCCACACTAGCGGCAAGTCGCAGGAGTTCATGTTGATCTATTTCCGACATGGTGATGATGTCTGTGACTTCTGGAGAGCCTTTTGTAATCGTCCCTGTTTTGTCGAAGACGATGGTATGTACATCTTTCAGCGTCTGTATCGCAGCGCCAGCCCTGATAAGTATGCCGTGCTCTGCGCCCACACCAGTCCCTACCATTAGCGCTGTAGGCGTTGCAAGTCCAAGGGCGCAAGGACATGCTATCACCAAAACCGATATCGTCGAAAGCAGTGCTAGCGTTACTATGCCATGATCTATGTTTATCCATGGTATT
>Ga0209249_1000144_pt1 | contig 95921 bp, 69 predicted proteins | sample SaaInlV_200m_DNA_4_FD_184653 | JGI IMG/M metagenome (GOLD analysis project Ga0209249, IMG submission 184653) | Marine microbial communities from expanding oxygen minimum zones in the Saanich Inlet - SI037_S3LV_200m_DNA (SPAdes) (version 2) | ecosystem: Environmental > Aquatic > Marine >... | reverse complement strand
TAATGGCATTACTCCGGCAACACTGTTTTTAAACTGACTGTGAATATGTCCAATATGCTTTATTTTTCCTGAAAATTGGTCAGTATTAAAATTGTTATTCACAAGAATAAAATCTGCTCCAGAACGGCTAAAACCCCGATTATTTGAGGACAATATAAAATCGAAAGTAATTGAACTGTTAGATGGAGGTGATTCAACTATTCCCTTAACTGTAAACAAGTTTTCTCTTCGGGAAATGACTTTTATATTTTTCCCAATTGGATCTTCTTTCCCAAAAATCTTTTTAGCAAAGTCTTTTGTTAATATTGCTGCATATGAATTATACAAAATTGTATGTTTATCTCCCACACTTAAATTGAAATCAAAAACCTCAAAAAAAGTGCTGTCTGCGATAAGTCCTTCGGGTGAAAATGTCGATTCATTACATATAAACTTTAACTCTCCTTTATTGTATTTTGCAATATTTACAAGGCTTTCAATTTCGGGATAATTCTTGTATTCAAAATCGAAATATCTGGAGGCTTGGGCAAGTTCTAACAGACTTTCGGGAGATTGTTTTACTGTCATTGCAAAAATATTCTCCTCGTTTTTGTGGAAGTCATCCATGGTAAGTTCGTTGTGTACGTACGTAAACAGCAACGAAATACAAAGTACACAAAGAAATACGGTTACAATACTTCCGGCAAAAATCAGTCGGTTGCTGCGGAAGTTTCGGAAGGCAGTTTTTATGTAGTGTTTTAACATTTGTCTTGAACTTTGATTTATTCTATTCTATGATTGATTTTGATTATTCGTATCTGAGTGCCTCAACCGGATTCCTAGTCGCCGCTCGCCAACTCTGCCAGCTAACGGTTAACAGTGCAATTCCCAAAGCCAACATTCCCGCCAATGCAAAAATCCACCAACTTAAAGTGGTTTTGTAGGCAAAGTTTTCGAGCCATTTATTCATGGCGAAATATGCAATTGGACAGGCTACTACAAATGCTATTGCTACCCATTTTATAAAGTCTTTGTTGAGCATGCTGAGAATTTCGGATACTTTGGCTCCGTTAACTTTTCTGATGCCAATTTCTTTGATTTTGTTTGTTGCTATTTGTTCAATAAGACCAATTAAGCCCAGGCACGAAATTATTATGGCAAACAAGGCAAATATTTTAACCGCTCTTGCTTGTTTTTCTTCCTGTTCATACATGTTTTGAATCCAGTCATCATAAAATGCCAGATCCATATCAGATGAAGGGTCGAACTCGGCATAACACTTTTCTATAAACTTCAGGTTTTCTTGTATATTACCAGAAATTTTAATGTTTAATACATCTCCACCACCTCCGCCTGTCAATACCAAAAAACCAATCTCGCGATGTAAATCATCAAAATGAAAATCTTTTACAACTCCAATCACTTCTACTTGTCCACGCATTATCTTTTTCCCTTCAAAACTGTCCCATCCATAGTGTTTAAGAAGTTTTTCATTAATCAAACAAGTGAAGTTTGTAATTTTTTTATCAATATTTCTTCCCTTTACTATCTCTAGTCCGAAGAGGTCAATAAAATCATTATCGATACCAAACATTCTCCAATCTACATTCTTTTTTACTCCATTTATTTCAATTTCTCTACTATCCCAACCTGTAAATTCCATAAAACTTCCCTGACTTATTGCTGCCGACAAAATTTGTGGATTAGAAAGTAGTTTTTCTTTCAAAACGTGTCCTTTCCATTGTGCTTGTCCTTTCAACCGTACACGCACTATCATTTCTTTGTTAAAACCAAGTTCTTTGTGTTTTACAAAGTCCAATTGTTTTTCAATAAAAAAAACAGAAATAAGTAGGGAGATAGTAAATACAAATTGAAGTGCTACAATTGCCCCATAATTTTTGTTCCTTTTTATTTTATGTTTTCTGGTTATCATTTGCAGGGGAGTTAAACGCGAAAATGTTATAGCCGGGGAAATGCCCGATACTATTCCAGTTGTAAAAAATAGGAGAACAACAGTTGCAAATATCTCTGGTTTTTGGTAAAGATTGCTTATAAGAATTTCTTTACCCAATATTTCTGATAAAATGGGTGAAAAGAATATGGCAAGAAAGACAGCTAAACCAAATGATAAAAAAGTAATCAATAACGCTTCGGATAAAAACTGTGAAAAAATATTACGCGTAGCCGCACCTGCAGTTTTTTTAATACCCACTTCTCCAATTCGTTGCTGCCCAGTTGAAATGGTGAGATTTACGTAGTTAAAAATGGTCATTACCATAATAATTCCGCCAATGCTAACCAGCAAGTAAAGCATTACTTTATTTGAATGTGTCAGGTCGTCCTGCACTGAGGTATCGAAATACACCTGATGAAAAGATTGGAGTACGGTTTGTTTATCTTTAAATAAATTCCACCTGCTTAATAATTCAGTAAGCTGAGAACTAACGGTTTCAGGTTCTACATTTTCCTGAAGTTGAATAAATGATTTGAATAAACGATGTCTTACGTCGTCTTCTTTGTCGTTTACCCAGTGAGCAAACCCATTTTCTAAACTAACTATAACATCAAAATCAATTGAGGTATTGTTTGGTGGATCAGTAACTACACCAACAATTTTTAATTCTTTGTTCCATTCGTTTTTAAAGGTTTCACCAACAGGATTTTTATCTCCATACCATTTTTTACAAAAAGAATGTGTAAGAATTACATGGTCTTCAACTTTCAATGTTGGGGCAGATTTATAAATGTACTCGTACGAGAAAATATCAAAAAACTCATCGTTAGTCGCTAAAAACTTTGCATTGTGTTTTGAGTTATTTATTTCGAACAAATTTTCACGTAAGCTATATACACAGAGGTTTTCTACACCCGGAATTTTACCGTTAACCTCTTCTAGTAATGATTCAGGAACCCCAGCCTTTTCTCCTACTTTTATCCGATAAATATTGTCGAAGTTTGGGTAATTTGTGTCAACATTTTTTTCTTCGATAACGTAAATAGATAGTAAGAGAATAACTGCCATACTAATGGCAAAACCACCAATTGTAATTACAGATAAAACTTTTCTTTTTAAAAGTGAGCGAAAATAAAATTTTACTAATCTACTCATAATGTGCTGTTTACATTTTATTATTCATGTCTCAAAGCTTCCACCGGATTCCTCGTAGCCGCCCGCCAACTTTGCCAACTAACCGTTAACAATGCAATACCCAAAGCGAGCACGCCTGCCAGTGCAAAAATCCACCAACTTAAAGTGGTTTTGTAGGCAAAGCCTTCGAGCCACCTATCCATGGCGTACCAGGCAATTGGGCAGGCTACCACAAATGCTATGACTACCCATTTTATAAAGTCTTTATTGAGCATACTCAGGATTTCGGATACTTTAGCTCCGTTAACTTTGCGGATACCAATTTCTTTGATACGATGATTTATCGATAAGATGGTTAAGGTGAACAATCCCATGCAGGCAATTGCAATTGCTATCAATGAAAAAATATTTAAAGTGCTGGCAAGGTTTTGTTCAGGCTCGTATAATTTTGAAATCTGATCGGAAACAAATCCAAAGTCAAGCGGATATTCAGGTACGAATTTGTCCCATACATTTTCAATATCCGATAAAATTGCAGGATTTTTCAAATCGCCTCTTACTATTATTTCATTTAAATAAAATGGGCTGACCTGGTAAAACATTGGTGCAATTTCGGTGTGTAAAGATTTAAAGTTATAGTCTTCAACCACGCCAACTATTTGACCTTTAAAACCATAAATTTCAAATGCTTTTCCAATTGCATCGGCAATCCCCATTTCAGAAACTGCTTTTTCATTTATTATATAGTTTGATGTTCTTTTATCCCAGTTAACCTCGTCGCCGGGAAATTCTTCTGAAAAAGCACGTCCTTCAACAATTTCCAGACCCAGCGTTTCAAAATAATTGAATGAAACCGGACACCAGAACATTTCAACTTTTGTGTCTTCCGTTTTCCCTTCCCAGTCGGGGAAACTTTCACCGATACCCGATGAAGACGGACTTGAAAATCCAAGGGTTACGTTTTTTATTCCCGAATTCTTTTTTAATTCCTCTGCAAACACACTGAATCTTTCGTTATAAATTCCATGGCCAACATGCATATTCAGCGGAATTGTAATCAGTTCTTCTTTGGCAAATCCCATATCCTGTTTTACAAGAAAACGGGTTTGTTTATGCATTACAAATGTGCCGGTTATTAAAGTAATACATAATGCAAATTGGGCGATTACGAGTACGTTGACCAGTTTCAACCTTCCCATACCAATGTTTTTACTGCTGCTGAAAAGCGAAACTGGTTTATGCGATGATAAAAACATGGAGGGATAAATTCCAGCCAATAAGGCAATTATAGTTAGAATAGAAAAAAGAAGAATACCAAGTTTATAATCGAATAAGATGATTTGAGGAAGAAATGAAAAGGATTTTACAAATAAAGAATTATAAAGAATAAAAAGAGTAATGGCAATTATAGTACTTATAAAAAACAGGGCGAATACTTCTTTTAAATAATCGAAAAACAGAGTTGATTTTGATGCCCCACACACTTTTTTTATTCCTATATCTACAGTACGTTGCGAGGTAGTGCCGATATATAAAAACAAAAAATTGGCAACAGAAATAGATATAATTATTGCAGCAACTGCAATAAAAATGAACAAATAGCTAACGTTTGCTTGTTGTGTCGATTCCCAGAAAAACTGGTTTTCAACATGAATGTTTTGTAAGGGTTGGAATGAAAGTTCGTGTTTGCTATTCTCAATATAGTTTGAAATGTAATTTTCGCATTTTTTTGAAATTTCCTCAGGGTTGGTATTATCTGAAAACAATACAAACGTATGAATTTCACTTTCGTGTTTCCAGCTTGGTTCAATCCATATTTGTGTGAGTTTTGAAATTTTTTCGAGCGGAAATACTAAATCGCCCTGAAAATTTGAATTCGATTTAAAATCTTCAAAAACACCGCTTACAATAATTTCTTTGTGCTCGCCAACTTTGAAACTTTTCCCAACAGGATCTTCGTTGCCAAAGTATTTTTTTGATGCCTTTTGCGAGATAACAACTGAGTTTGGAGAAAGTAGGCAGTCCTTGCTGTTTCCGCTAATTAATGGAAAAGAAAATAGATTAAAAAAATCAGGGTCGGCAAAAATAGCCCCGGTCTCATTGAATTTGTTTTCTGATGTTGAACAGGCCAGGTATCCGTAAAAAAAACTAACTCTGACTGTATTTTCGATTTCCGGGAAATTCGCTTTTAGTTCTTCGGCTAGTGGCGCAAAAGTATACGGACTTTGCTGATCGCCATCTTTTTGAATTATTCGGAATATTGTTTCTGAATTTACATGCTCTGAGTCGTAATTAAATTCCTGGTAAACAAAACTTAGAATAACTCCTGCTGCTGCAAGACCTAAGGCCATGCAAAAAACATTTATAAGGGTAAGTCTCAAATTTTTTCTTAGTGACCGAAAAATAAATATTAGTTTTTTCATACCGTTGTTTTTTTGCTATTCATACCTCAAAGCCTCAACCGGATTCCTCGTTGCCGCCCTCCAGCTCTGCCAGCTAACAGTTAACAATGCAATTCCCAAAGCCAGCACTCCTGCTAGTGCAAAAATCCACCAGCTTAAAGTTGTTTTGTAGGCGAAGTTTTCGAGCCACTTATTCATGGCGTAATATGCAATCGGACTGGCTACTACAAAAGCAATGGCTACTCCTTTTAAAAAATCTTTATTCAACATCGTAATTACTTCAGATATTTTTGCGCCACTTATTTTCCGAATGCCAATTTCTTTTACACGTTGGTTTATTACCATTAATGTTAATCCGAAAAGTCCTAACGATGAGATTATAATTGCAATTATTGCTGCGTAAGCAATTATTTGGCTCCACCTTTCTTCTGCCTGATATCGTTGGTTAAGTTGTTCATCCCAGAAATGAAAATCCAGTTCTTTATCCGGTGTAATTTTTTTCCATGTGTTTTGAATAAATGGAATTAGTTGACTTAATTGTGCAGGGTTGTATTTGATAAAAATGAATTTGCCCCTTTTAATTTCTTCCGTTCGGGGCAACAACATTAGCGGCTGAATTTCTTCTTTCATAGAATCGTAATGAAAATCTTTAACGACTCCTGTAATTCTATAATCTTGTCCATCCACATCAACGATTTGCCCAATTGCATCCTCTTTAAAACCTAAAAAAGACAACAACTTTTCATTTATAATTATAGATTGATTCGTAGAACTGCTTTCTGTGAAATTTTCGCCTTGAGTAAGGTTTAAACTCAACGTAGAAATATAATTATTATCGACATCTAATAATCTGGTTTGAGAAAGTTTCCCGTTTTTGTTTTTTATGAAATTTGAAGAACGACCACTCGTATAATCTCTGTCGGTAAGCGTAAGATTAATAATCCCAGGGTTATTTCGAAGTTCATCACGAAGTGCAGTTTTCTGACTTTTGTTAAGATGGTATATGCGCAGGTCGATTATATTCTCAGCCGAAAAGCCCAAATCTTTATATTTCATAAAGTTTGTTTGGCGAATTATCGAAATGGTTAAAATGATTAGAATAATGGAAAGAACATATTGTAGCGTGACAAATAACTGTGTTACACTATTTTTATTTCTGCTTTTTAGATTTTTTGACAACAACAGATTGGGTTGAATTTTCATCAGTTTTAAAATTGGAATTACACTGGTTGTCAAAACAACAATCGATAGAATTAAAGTAACAAAAACTAGTATTTGAGGAATATTTATTAATCCGGTGTAGATTTCAGTGTAAGCCAACTGATTAAAGATGGGCAGGAGCAGGGTACAAAGAAATGCCCCGATAGCCAATGAAGTGAATGTTAAAATACTGTTTTCAGTAAAAAACAGACCGAATATATTTACAGGTCTGGCTCCAATAGCTTTTCTAATACCTACTTCTCCAACTTTATTAAAAGCCTGGCTCAGTGAAAGCATCATATAGTTGCTACAGGCTATTATAAGTATAAGAAATCCAATTGCTGAAAGAATGTACAAACTGGTTTTGCTATTGTTTTCTTCATAATCAGAGTCAATCTTACTAAGATAAACATTGTTAAGAGAGATTGAAAAAGGCATAAAACAATTGGCTGTATTTGCTAAAATATTTTCATTTTGTAGTTGAGCTACCAATTCTTTATAATGCTCAGTAATGGTTTGATTAATTTGTAGTTCAGCCTGAAGAGCATCTTCTTTTTGATTTATTTCATAAAGAATCGATGAGTTTCCAAAGGTATTGTTCGACTGCGAAAATGCAGCTTCATACCTGTATGGAATTAAAGCGTCAAATTGGAAGCTTGAATTTTTAGGTACATTTTCCATAATACCTGAAATTACAAATGGCTGGTCTCCTGTATTCTGAAAAAAAACATGCTGCCCCATCAATTCTTCTCTGGTACACGTATTAATGGCTTGAAATTTATTTGCCAAACTTGATGATATCACAATTTCATCGGGGTTTTCAAATAACTTTTCTTTGTTTCCTATTACTAATTTAAAGCTGAACATATCAAAAAAGTCAGATTCAGCAATACATATTTTTTCTTCAAAATTATTATTTTCAAACATTAAAGTTGGACCGTGGGCACTCCGAAAAGCGGTACATTTTTTTACTTGAGGTACTTTTTCTTTTATAATTTCGGATAGTTTAGAATCAAAAAGAAGACTTTTACCCTCTGTGCCATTTTCTAATGCGTATGAATAATTTGCCCTAAAAATTTTGTCTTTGTTTGAATGAAAGTTATTGTAGCTGAATTCCTGAGAAACATAAATGTAAATTAATAAAATACAGGCAAATGCAACAGTTAAACCTCCAACAGTAATAATGGAATTTACCTTGTTTTTAAGAATATTGCGAATTGCCAAACGTATGTTACTCTTCATGGTTTAATCTTGTTTTTATTTCAAAATTATTTCTGCTTTTATAATTATTCATATCGCAATGCTTCAACCGGATTCCGTGTAGCTGCCCGCCAACTTTGCCAGCTAACCGTTAACAATGCAATTCCAAGAGCAATTACTCCCGATAGGGCAAAAATCCACCAACTTAGTGTTGTTTTGTAAGCAAAACCTTCGAGCCATTTATTCATGGCAAAGTATGAAACCGGGACAGCAATAATAAATGCGATGCCTACCCATTTCACAAAATCTCTGTTTAACATGCCTAATATTTCAGATACTTTTGCTCCGTTTACTTTGCGGATGCCGATTTCCTTTTTTTTCTGGGTTGCCGCATACGATACCAATCCCAACAATCCGATACAAGAAATCATGATTGCAAAAATTGTAAATACACCAATTACTTTTGCCAAACGTTCTTCCGATTTGTACTGAGCATTGAAAGATTGGTCGAGAAAAAAGTATTCAAATGGAGCTTCCTCATTGAAATTTCCCCATTGAGATTCTACCGATTTTATCAATTCCGGTAAATTATTAGATTGTACGTTTAATGAAAGAAATCGGCTCGTATTTCTATATTTTATAACCAAAGGCTTCGATTTATCCCGCAACGATTTCATGTGAAAATCTTTCATTATGCCTATAACTTTAAAATCTTTTCCGTAGTTATAATCATAAATGTATTTTTCATTGCAATCGCTCCATCCCAGAAGTCTCGCCGCTTCTTCATTTATTATTGCATTATATTTTTCAGTGGCCTCATTATCGGTAAAAAAACTGCCTGCTTTTAACTGAACTTTTAGTGTTTTTTGAAAATCACTATCAACGTCCATTCTATTTAATGAATGGGTCTTATCACTCCCTTTTTCACAAAATATATTGCCTGCATTATCATCTACAGACGGCACTAAAGATGAATATGATGCCGATAGAACTGAAGGGTTTTTAAGCATTTCCATTTTAAAACTATTTCGGTTGTTATCTAAATATCCCATATTTTCAACAACCAATACATTCTCTTTTTCGAATCCCGGATTTTGTTGGTGCATATAATTAATTTGTCGGCGAATAATAAGTGTACAAAACACTAAACCGATAAACACTACAAATTGAATTGTTACCAATCCTCCTCTGGTTAACGATTTTGAATTTCCTTCTTTGAATTTTCTTTTTATTACGTCAACCGGTTTAAAAGCTGTGATGAGAAAGGCAGGATAAATGCCTGCTAAAATTGTGATAATTAGAGGTATAAAAATGATGGTTAATGATGTTAACGGATTTAGTAAAAATTCAGGCTGAATTACTATTTCCGAAAAATTATTAAGGAAGGGAAGAATAAGCAAGAGAATAACAATTGATATTACAAGAGCAATGAGGATGTGAAGAAAAATTTCGATTAGAATTTGTAAAATGACTGATTTACGTGTTGAACCAATTATTTTTTTTATACCAATCTCTTTTGCCCTTAATGATGCCCTTGAAGTGGTGAGATTAACAAAATTAAAGCCAGCGATAATCAATATTAATAATCCGGTTATGCCGAAAATAATAAGAAAACGCTTATTTCCATAGGTAGAAAGATTTTCAGAATAGGTCGAATTTAAATGTATATCCTTTAAAGGTTGAAGTTTATGAATGAAAAAATTCCCCTGACTTTCAAATTCTGACAGTGAAATACCCATTTCTCTTTGTATCATTGCGTCTTCATATTTTCTTATTGATGCATCAAACTTTGCTTCAAATTCTTCAATATTAATACCTTTTTTTGTAACAATATAAGTATAGACATTGTTAAAAGCGCCCCAGTTATCAAGGCGTTTGCTTTCGGGTAAAGTACAAAACGACGCATATAAGTTGCTTTGTAAACTTGAGTTTTTCGGAATTTCATCGAGAATGCCGGTTACCACATATGGCACTTTATTAGTGGTCAGCAAAATTGATTTTCCCATTGGATTTTCATCTCCAAAATATTTAAGAGCCACCTCTTTCCCAAGAACAATTGAGTTGGGCTCACCCAATGCTGTTTTAGGATTTCCCTCAAGTAATTTGAAATCAAACACATCAAACAATTCAACATCGGCATAACATATTTCGCTTTCAACAAATTTTTTCTCTTTATAGCGGGTGATTATTTCAGTTAAGGGATATAATCTTATGGCCTCTTCTATTTCTGGGAAGTCGTTTTTAGCAGCTGCAGCCAGAGGAGTTTCTGACCTTGGAATGTCAAGGGCTCTTTCTCCCAATTTTATATGAGCAACACAACGGTAAATCCTGTCGGCCTTTGAATGAAAGCTATCGTAACTAATTTCATGAAAAGTGTATGTGGCGATGTATAGAAATGCAACGAGCCCCAGAGCCAATCCTCCAATATTTAAAAAAGAATGAAACTTATCTTTTCGTAAACGATAAATGGCTGTTTTTAAAAAAAGTTTAATCATGGCTGTTTTTTTTTATTCTGTTTCTGTCTGTTTTTCCTGAACTGTTTTTATATTCTTATTTCGAATAATCCCACTTATTCTTCACCCCTACCTGCCAGCCGGCAGGCTGGAATCCCCTAAAGGGGACTTTTGGATTCTACTTATTTGTTATTTCCTTTTTTCATCTCTAAATTTCTTAAAAGCACAGCACTCCCAGTTTGGTAGTCTCTAAAGCCCCGCCATGGGAGGGGTTGGGGAGGCTTTATTCATACCTCAAAGCCTCAACCGGATTCCTCGTTGCCGCCCGCCAACTTTGCCAGCTAACCGTTAGCAATGCAATTCCCAAAGCCAGCACCCCTGCCAATGCAAAAATCCACCAGCTGAGTTCAATTTTATAAGCGAATGTCTGCAACCATTTACTCATTAAAAATCCTGACACCGGACATGCGATGATAAATGCTACACCAACCCACTTAAGTATATCCTGATTGAGCATTGAAACAACTTCATAAATCTTTGCTCCATTGATCTTCCTGACACCTATCTCTTTTCTCCGTTGCTGAGTAGTAAATGATATTAGCCCAAAAAGGCCCAGAGAGGCAATACAGACAGCCAATATTGAAAACAACCAAATCAGAAACCCTAACTCTTCATCCGATTTATATAGCTTATCGTATGTTTTATCTAGAAACTGATATTCAAATGGCATTTCAGGTGCAAAATCGTCCCATGTATTTTCAATAAAAGCAATGGTCTCTGCCATATTCATATTGCTTATTTTAATATTTACATTAGAATTCCAGTTGCGATAAGTGAACATGCAAGGCTCTATTGCATGATGCATTGAAGTATTATGAAAGTCCTTTATTACACCTACAACAGTGACTTCCTCATCAAAAAAAGAAACAGTAGAACCAACTGCAGGATTTAATTCCATTTTTTTTACAAACTGTTCGTTTACCAAAACGGCATGATCCAAATCAGATTGGATATCCCACGACAAATCTCTGCCATCAATGAGCTCGATACCCATTGTTTTTACAAAGTCAGGATCGATGGTTGTTGCCATGTACTTTTTAAACTCACCATTAACCTTGTGTTTGGATGACATGGTCAAATCCCTTCCCAGATGTGTATTTGTCCTGCAAACGCTCTTGATATTAGGATTGCTCAACAATTCTTGTTTGAACACATCGTATTTTCCCCCAATATTTCCACTTTGACTGAAATATACTATATGGTCATTTTTATATCCCAGCTCTTTATTTTTCATATAGGACACCTGTTTCGATATAATAATAACTCCTATAATGAGTGTAATTGATATCGCAAACTGAAAAACAACAAGTGAATTTTTCAGAATACTGCCCCTCTTTCCGGTTGTCCTTTCTTTTTTTAGTGCATTTATTGGACTGAGTGAGGTAAGGTAAAAGGCTGGATACATGCCTGAAACAAGACCAATGAAAGCAATGCCTGCTATAAATAGGATCGAATAAATTATCAGATTTCCAGAATCCAAAAGGTCATTAAAACCAGTGATTTTGGTATAGTATGGATTAAATACAAGAATCAACAACAGAGAAAGTATTGATGAGATGCTTGTAATTACCAGAGATTCATTTATAAATTGCCAAAACATATTGATCCGGGAAGAACCGATCACTTTCTTTATTCCTACCTCCTTGATTTTGCTACTAAAAATGGCCATAGAGAGGTTTACATAATTGATAATGGCTACAATAAGTATGATCAAACTAATGGCCATAAGAATATAAATGAAAGTGCGTTTATTTGAGCCATGGAAATGGACTTCTTCAAGCGGTACAAAGGATAGCTGATAATTGGCTGCTGCCTCAGTATTCGGTTCAACATCCCACTTTTCGAGAACAAAACCAGACCAGAAAGACTGAGCTTTATCGTTTAACTGGGTGAAATCACTCTCGTTGTTAATTTTCACATAATTGGCAAAACCCCAGTTGCCCCAATCCTCATCTATATTTCCTCGCCTGATATGGTTTGTGGGAATAGTTGACATAGACACAATGCTATTGTAATTGATTGTGGAATTGGACGGTGCATCCTCAATTACGCCCATAACGGTCAGGTCAAATTTTATATTTAGAGACTTGCTTTGATATTTCAACAACTGGCCTGTCGGATCCTCATCTCCATATATTTTGCGGGCATAATTTTTTGTCAACAAGATGGTATTGGGTTGCTCCAGTGCGGCCTTCACATCTCCTTGAATGGTTTTGAAATTGAATACATCAAAGAGTGTGTTGTCTGCAAATAACAACTCGGTAATGCTGTATGTCTCCGCTTCCGTTCTCAGATAACCATCACTCCCCCCACCATACCAGTCACAATGCCTCACGGTATTTTCAATTTCCGAAAAATTGGTTTTCAAGATATTAACAACCGGTGCTGGAATACCATCTGAATCGCCAATAAACACCTTGTATATCTGACTTCTATTGGCATGAAACTTATCAAAGCTTAGATTATAATTCACATAAAGTGAAATCATAATAAAGGCTGCTATACCTATGGCAAAGCCAAAAATATTGATGGCCGAATGCAGCTTATTTCGCACCAGATTTCTCAACACTAATTTTAACTGAAGTATATTCATAATTTAATCGTTCTCATTAATTAGTACCTGTCCATTAATTCAAGTTTATAAAAATCTCTATTAAGTTCTACTCATACCTCAGCGCTTCAACCGGGTTCCTCGTTGCCGCCCGCCAACTTTGCCAACTAACGGTTAGCAATGCAATTCCCAAAGCCAACAATCCGGCTAATGCAAAAATCCACCAACTTAAAGTGGTTTTGTAGGCGAAGTTTTCGAGCCATTTATTCATGGCGTACAAGGCAATTGGGCAGGCAATTATAAATGCTATTGCTACCCATTTTACAAGGTCGCCATTTAGCATTACCATTACTTCAGATACCTTAGCTCCGTTTATTTTACGAATACCAATTTCTTTTGATCGCTGTTCACTGGAATATAACGCTAATCCGAAAATTCCTAAACAGCTAATAATTACTGTTATAAGGGCAAAAATATTTATCAGTTTTGATGAGCTTGCCTCACTGGCATAATTGTTTTTTATTCTATCTTCAATAAATTCAAATTCGTAATATTCATTGGGAAATATTGATTTCCATGAATTTTCCACGTAAGCAAGTACATCCTGAATTTGTTTAAAATTACCATCACCACTGCTGCTATTGGTGACTATTTTTATGCCGGCAATTCGGGTTCGATTCGGATCCTGCAGCAAAATTGTTGGTCTTATCTTCGTATAAAAAGATTCGTAATGATAATCTTTTACCACGCCTGATATACGAAATCTGGCATTAGGTTTCCGGTAATAAAACATTACTTCTTTCCCTATAGCTTCATCAGGTGTATTAAAATTTAACTGTTTAGCCAATTCTTCATTAATTAATATATTTTTGGAAGAATCAAGCAAATTTAGGTTGCTTCCAGCCATTAGTTTCAGACCATAGGTTTCTGCATACGAAGTGTCAACCACCACCATTTGAGTTTCTACCTTTAGCTCTGCACCCTTTGAAATAGCTTTTGCGGAACCCCAGTTTGAAGATCTGGCAGGGTGGGAATTGCTAAAGCTAATACTTTTAATTGCAGAGTTTTCCAGTAAGGTAGATTTAAACCTTTTCATTAAAGTTGCATCACGTGCAGGAATAGGTACATTAAACACAGCTTCTTTATCAAAACCTAAATCAGAATTAATTAGAAATTGGTATTGGCGAAACACGGTAATTGTACCCATAATCATAAGAAGCGAGATTGTGAACTGGACAATAACCATACTTCTTGTAAAAATGGCAACACCTTTTTTAGAAATTTCAAATGTCTTTTTTATGAGATCAACAGGTTGAGAAGCAGATAATAATAAAGAAGGATAACTACTGCTGAGTGCACTGACCACAAAAATAAGCCCGGTTAGTGCCAAAACATTTGTTAGGTTAAAAGGAAGCGAGTAATTTAAAGGAATTCCCAAAAGACTTGAAAATAGTATGATAAATAAGTAGCTTAATATCAGAGCAAAAACTGTAGAAAGAGTTGTAAGTAAAACAGACTCTCCAAAAAGCTGCAATACAAGATGCCAGCGTTTCCCTCCCAATATCTTTCTTACTCCCACTTCTCTGGCCCTGTATCTTGAACGCGCAAGAGACAAATTCGCGTAATTGGCACAAGCCATAATCATTAAAAATAGTCCAATACATCCAAGTGTTATTAATGTTTGTTTACTCACCGTTCTATAATTAAAATTAGTGAATCGGGTGTCATGATGAATATCTGCTAAGGATTGAAGTTTAAATATCCGGTTCTCAGCAATCTCTTTAGAAACATGTTGCGTATGAATATTTTTTATTTTCTCTTCAACTAAAGCTATTTGAGAAGAATTATTTAGAACTACATAGCATTCTAAATTTCCCAAATTTCCCCAATTTTTCGAGAAGTTTGCATCCATTTTTTCAATTGAACTATAGGATACAAACATCTGAAATGGGAAATCTGTATTTACCGGAGGTGCTGAGATTAATCCTGTAACCTTACATGGCTGGTTATAGATAGTCAGAGATTTCCCAATGGGGTGTTCGTTCCCGAAAAATTTTTCTGCCAATTGTTGACTTAAAACAACAGTGAATGGTTCAGACAAAGAAGCGGAAGGAGATCCATAGATCCATTTTGAACTTGTATTATTAAAATCGAAAACTTCAAAATAGGAAGGTTCTGTAAAAACGGCGCCTTCTTCGTCAACTTTGAATTGCTGTGTTTGGTTTGATGATGTTTCATTTGGGACATTAACCAATAAACCTCCCTGTGGAAAAACTGAAACTACCTTTTTCAATTCTGGAATTTCGTCTTTTATTGTACTGGGTAAAGCACCATAAACAGCGTTCCTATATTCGAATTCTCCTCTTTCCAGTCCTAAACCTAGTCCTTTAGTTTGTCTTATAATCCTATAAGTTGTTTTGGCTTCAGTGTGATAATTGTCAAAACTTAGCTCATACGATATTTTGTGATATATTATCAAACAGCATGTAAGACTTACAACCAGTCCGAAGACATTAATAAAAGTACTTATTCTGTTCTTAACCAGATTTCGTAGAAAAGAGAAAATTAATGACTTTATCATTTAAATATATTTAATGTTTTCACTTCTGATAATCCTATTTTGCTATTCATACCTCAGCGCTTCAACCGGATTCCTCGTAGCAGCTCTCCAACTCTGCCAACTAACGGTTAGTAACGCAATTCCCAAAGCCAACACTCCTGCCAGGGCAAAAATCCACCAACTCAAAGTGGTTTTGTAGGCAAAGTTTTCGAGCCATTTATCCATGGCGTAGTATGCAATTGGACTGGCAACTACAAAAGCTATTGCTACCCATTTAATAAAGTCTTTATTTAGCATGGTAAGAATTTCCGATACTTTGGCGCCGTTTACTTTTCGGATGCCAATTTCCTTTATTCTGCGCTGGCTGGCAAAAATTGACATCGTAAGAATTCCCAGGGAACAAAGAATTATTGCGCTAATGGCAAACAACGAAAACGTACGACGAAACTTCACTTCCGATTCATACATTCCTTCAACTGCTGAATCGAGAAAACTTGTTTCAACCGGAAATGCAGGAGAGAGTTTTGCTGTTATTTCTTTAATTTCCTCAACTGCTGAGTAGAGAGAATGAAAATCAGCAGTTTGAATAGTTACAAGGCAATAAGATGCGTACCCCTGATTTATAATTGCAAGCGGGCCAATTGTTTTCTCAACCGATTTAAAATAAAAGTCTTTTATTACCCCAATTATTTCATACGTTTTATTCTGCCCCTGTTGCATCTCAAAAGTACCGCCAATGGGATTCTCTAAATTGTTTTTATTTATAAATGTTTCATTAACCACAACTTTGTTCATGTCTTTTGAAAAATTGTCAGAAAAAAGTTGCCCCATTACCAATTCCAAATTCAGAATTGAAAAGAATTCAGCATCGGCACTAAAAGTTTCAAAATTTATTTCCTGCTCTTCGCCGTTTAAATGCAGTTTCGTTCCCCAACTTGAAACTTGCTTGCCGGGATAAAATTGGGTAAACGATACATTTTGTACTCCCGGTAAATTCTGAAGTTCTTTTTTAACGACATCTTTTTTATGCTGTTGAGTGAGTTTTATCGCAATTGTATTTTTCTGGTTAAAAACCAGATTTTTGCTTCCATATTCAACTTGTTTGTAAATCAAGATGGTAAAAGAAATCAATACAATAGAAATTACATATTGCAGGGTAATCAGCCCATTTCGTAAAAATGATTTATTTGAATTTTGGTCAACTGTTTTTTTGAGATTGTTAATTGCTTTTGAGGATGAAATGCGCAAACCCGGAATTAAGCTAAAAACCGTGCTAAAAATTATTGTGGAAATGAATAAAACCAAAAAGAATGCCGGACTGGAAATTAGTTTGGTACTAAATTCAATACCCGTATAATTTTGAATAATTGGTGCAATTCCTCCAACAAGTATAATAGCAATAATTACAGCAGAAAAAAACACAAGGAAAGATTCAGTAAGTACATTTTTGAATATCGTAATTCCGGATGCTCCAAGAACTTTAAGAACGCCGGTTTGTTTTATTTTTTCCGTCCATTGCGAAGATGAAATATTAATAAAATTCACAAGGGCAATAATTAGTATTAAACTGGCTACAAATAATAATATCAAGGTTTTGTTTTTATCCCCCATTCGTACATAATTCTTCCCAAAAGTCTGTAATTCAGAAAAGTAGATTTTGTTTAAAGGAATCAGGTTAATCTCTTCAACCCATTTCCGCTGCTCTTCGGGGAATATCGAAAAAACGATTTCTGCTATTTGTTTTGGATTTGAATTTTTATCTAAAAGCAAAAATGTCTGAAAATTACCCCAGCCCCACTCTGTAAATTCACCATCGCTTGGTTGAAGAATTTTTCGCGTTTCGATTGAAGTAATCGCACTAAAAGTTAGAAATGAATTTCCGGTGGGTTTTTCAATTACTGCAGAAACCGTCAATATATTTTTGTTATTATATTTTATAATTTTCCCTATAGCGATTTCGTTTCCGAATAGTTTTTTTGCCAGTGTTTTGGTTATCACAACCGACATTGGATTATTGAGGGCAGTTGTGAGATCGCCTTCAATAGTTTTGTATGAGAAAAGATTAAAAAAATCAGGATCAGCAAAAATTAAATCCGAAGTAATTGGAGAACCTTCTTCTGTCTGAAAAACAGGAGCATTCTAGGTATCTGAAACTCTTACTGTAGTTTCCACTCCTGGTACATTTATATCGATGTTTTCTTTTAAAATTGCAGGGGTGTGCATCCCGGCACCTGGTTTTCCAATAAGAAAAATTCTTTCACCATTTTTATGATACGAATCAGTACTTAACTCGCTGTAACAGTAAACGGACAAGATGATTACAAATACAAGACTTGCTGATAATCCAAACAGATTGATTAGATTGATAACAGGTTTACGAATAAAGTTCCTAAATATTGGTTTTAGTATATTTCTCATTTATTTTTATTTTTTATTCATACCTCAGCGCCTCAACCGGATTTCTCGTAGCAGCCCGCCAACTCTGCCAACTCACTGTTAAAAGTGCAATTCCCAAAGCCAGTACTCCAGCCAGTGCAAAAATCCACCAGCTTAAAGTTGTTTTGTACGCGAAGTTTTCGAGCCAAAGGTTCATGGCGTAGTAAGCAATTGGAGAAGCAATTACAAATGCTATGGCTACCCATTTTATAAAGTCTTTGTTTAGCATGCTAAGTATTTCGGAAATTTTGGCGCCGTTTACTTTTCGGATGCCGATTTCTTTAATTCGGTTTTCGGTTGCCAATACCGACTGTCCTAAAAGTCCGAGACATGCTATAAGGACTGCAAGCAGCGAGAATATCTTCACCATACCAGCAACTTGCTTGTCTGCTACATAAAGTGCTTCGTATTTCTCATCTAAAAAATGGTACGAAAATGGAATTCCGGGATTAAATTTTATCCAGATATTTTCAACCTCCATAATTGTTTTTTGGAATTCCTCGCCCGAAAGCTTAATGTTTAACACACTGAAATAACTTTCTTTTTCAAGGTCTTGGAACATCCAATACACTTGAGGTTCAACCTTCTGATGTAATGATTTAAAATGCGTATCCTTGATCACTCCAATAATAGTTCCCCAACGTCCGTACAAAGCAAACTCTGCTCCAATAGGGTCTGCCAGTCTCATTTGCCGAACAGCCTCTTCATTCAAAATGTAATTTTTCTTATCTGAAGAAATCGTTTTGTCGAAATTTCGCCCTTGTGCAAACTCAACTCCAGTCATCTTGAAATATTCATCATCAATACGTGTTGTTTCAGAACCCACTTTGGTATTGTTACCGGTATTTTTTATTTCCCCTTCGTCTTTCCAAATTATGCCAACTGTATTATTTCGGCTATCGAAAGGAGGACAATCTTTCATAGCAACCTGCGAAACACCTGACAGCGCTAAAATTTCGTGTTTAGCTGCTTCAATCTTTTGTGGAATCTGACCGCGTAATCTGACGTAAACAATTTTTTCAGAATCGAAACCCAATTCCTTACTTCTTACAAAATTCATTTGTTTTAGGATACCGATTGTACAAATAATCAGCAATATTGAAATAACATTTTGCATAGCCACCATAACTTTCAGCCCACGGTTTTTCGATTTTCTCAGACTGAACTTATCTACCAGGATTAGCGGATTCATGTTTGAAATTAATAATGCAGGATATACGCCACAAAGGAGTACGCATCCTAACAACAGGATTGCCATGAATGCAAGAATATCAGGTTGGAGAAAGTTAATTTTAACCGACTTACCTACAACGCTTACAAATAACGGTTCGAGAATAAAAACCAAAACCAAAGCCAGCAATAATGAAACTAAAATTACGACAAGGGTCTCCATTAGGTATCTGGCAAAAATGTTAGTTCTAAAAGCTCCACAAATTTTTTGTATTGATGTATTTCTTTGACGTTTTGTAAAAAGCGAGATGGATAGGTTAATATAATTGATGCAAGCTAATAGAAGAATCAAAATTCCAACTGTTCCGAAAATCAGTATATTTCTCTTATCCCCACTTTCACCAATGCGATTGGGTATATCATGGTCGAGATAAATACCGGACAAAGGACGCAGGTTAAAAATATTACTGCCGTAAAATATTTGAGGGACTTTATTCTGCATCGCAACCTGAGTAATGGCACTATGAACATCAGTAATGTCAGCCTCCTTTGTTACTTTAATATAAGTTAAAAAATTTGGGTCGCCCCAACCAAGACCACATAAACGATATTGCTCTGCAAACTTATGGGATAATAGGTAATCAAATTTTAAATGCGAGTTGGTAGGCAAGTCTTCAATTACCGCTTTAATGGTGACGATTCCTTCGCCTTCTAAATTAAGTTGTTGGTCTAAAGCACTCTTATTTCCAAAATATCTTTTTGCAAAAGATTCGGTAACAACAATATTCTCGACAGTATTTAATGCTTCTTTAGGATTTCCACTAAGTACCTTAAATGTGAAAATATCGAATAACTCAGGATCGGCAGTGGCACCATATTCTTCCAGAAACATATTCTCGCCCGATTTAAATGCAAAGGTTGCACATCTTCTTATCCGTGAAACTGTTTCAATAGCAGCTACATGATCGGCAAGAGCCGGGGCAAGAGGAGATGGTGTAGTTGACCAGCGATGACCATCATCGGTTGTTTGATAATTTATCTGATAGATTTGATTATAATTGGTGTTATACTTGTCGTAACTGGATTCGTTATAAATCCAGAAAAAAATAAAAAATACAGCTGTCAAACCAAGTCCCAGTCCTAGTATATTTAATCCTGAGTACAACTTGAAACTAATTATGTTTCGTATTACGATTCGAATGTTAGTTTTCATTTCTTTCTGTTTTCATTGGTGAAACCTATTCATACCTCAAAGCCTCAACCGGGTTCCTTGTTGCTGCTTTCCAGCTAATCCATGTTACGGTTAACATGGTTACAAAAAGTGCTGCTACTCCAGCCAATGCAAAAACCCACCAGCTCAGGTTTGTTTTGTAGGCAAAATTTCCAAGCCAGTTATTTAATAAATACCAGGAACCAGGAACAGCAATTATAAATGCTATGCCTACCCATTTCATAAAGTTGCGGTTTAATGAAAGCAGAATCTCACCGATTCTGGCACCATTTACTTTTCTTACCCCTATTTCTTTTGTGCGTTGTTCTGCAACAAAAGCAGCTAAGGCAAGAAGTCCTAAACAGGCTATTAGAATTGCCAGTGCAGAGAATATGCTAACTATTTTTCTTGTTCTTACTTCTGCTTTGTATAAGCGCCCGAAATCTTCATCGAAAAACACATAGTCTAAACTTTGACCATTGGTAAAATTATCCCAGGTCTGTTCAATTATCTTTAGATTCTGTTGGATATCTCCCGAAACTCTTACACTTAAGTTTTCTCCAGTTCCATTAATCAATACCAAAGAGCTCATTTCCTGATGCAGCGATTCGCAATGAAAGTCTTTCATTACACCGATAATAGTTAAACTTTCATCTTCTGTTTTTTTGCCCTGATAAACTTTTTTGCCAATTGGATCTTCAATATTGAGTCGTTTAATTGCAGTTTCATTAAGTACAACCGATTTGGCATTGAATTGGTTACCCTCCTCAAAAAAGCGACCTTCTGTTAATTCTATCTGATATGTTTTTAAAAAATCACAATCGCTCCATATTGTATTCATTCCTCTTGAATCGTTTACCGAATGATGAAAAAATGTTGAGCCTGAATTAATTCTTCCGGGAATTGAGGAAGTATTTGTAATCTCCAATATACCTGACTGAGCAAGTAATTCATTTTTGAAAGATGACATCTGGTTTCCAAGGTAATTAGACTTGTTGATTATAACCAGATTTTCTTTGTTAAAACCAAGGTTTTTGTTTTGAAGAAAACTTAGCTGTTTACTGATAAAAAAGGTTCCTGAAAATAGTACAATGGAAACAATTAATTGAAAAATAACCAATCCGCTTCGCAATTTTCCATGACCGCCTTCCGATTTATTTATTCCCTTTATAACCTTTACCGGATTAAATGAAGCCAAAAAGAAGGCTGGGTAACTACCTGCAATTATTCCAATTCCAATTCCAAAAGCGACCAATAATGGTATAACTTTAAAGTTGCCGAAGTAATTAATAACAAGTTGTTTCTCAATTAAATTATTAAATCCTGGAAGCAAAAGTGTTATGAGTATCAGTGCAAGTGCCAAGGCAATTAGTGTAACAAGAACAGATTCTGATAAAAATTGCAAAATGAGGGATTTTCTATTTGATCCCAATGATTTTTTTATCCCCACCTCTTTTGCACGATTAGCAGAAAGGGCAGTGGACATATTCATATAATTGATACAGGCAATTACAAGTATAAAAATTGCAATAATCGAAAATATTAGCATGTAACTTTTGTTACCCAAAGGTTCAGGCCCTTGCGACACATTCCTATCGAAATGAATTTCGCCTAAAGGTTGTGCATACCAACGATACTTTATACCTTGTGCTAGGGCATCTTCAAACGAAACCCCCATGAGTTGCATTATTGCCGGGCCAACATATTTTTTCACTAAACCTTCAAGCTTTGCATCAACATCCTGCGTGGTATATCCTTCTTTAATCAGAATATAGGTATAAACCATATTATGAATCCACTGCATATTATTGTCAATATCCTGTCCTTTTATCGAGGCCAGAAAATCAAGCTTAATATGTGAATTCTCAGGATAATCTTTAATTACTCCAGTAATCTGATAGTCGCGGTCGTTTTCCCAGGTAATAAATTGCCCAATTGGATTGTCTTTCCCAAAATATCGCATAGCGGTTGATTCGGTTAAAACCACCGAATTGGGTTGTGATAAAGCATTTTCGGGATTGCCGTTAATAAAAGAGGCGGAAAAGATTTTGAAAAAATTGGCATCGCCAAAACACCACCTTTTTTCATTAAAAACATCGTTATTATGTCTGATAACCGGTTGCGCAAAAGTTAAGCGAACGGCCTCTTCAACCTCCGGAATTTCATTTTGCATGGCTTTTGCCAGTGGAGGACTGGTGTGTGGCTGATTAATTTCATCATCATTTAATACACCATACAAATTTACACGGTAAATACGGTCGGCTTTTTCGTGAAATGTATCATAGCTTAGCTCCGATTGCACATACAACATTATCAGAATACATGCTGTTATTCCGATTGCCAACCCAACAATATTAATCATTGAGTAAAACTTGTTTCTCATTAGATTTCGGAGGGCGGTTTTTAGATAATTTTTAAACATGATCCTGATTTTTGTAGTTGTTTCTGTTCTTGTTTTTTACCCCTAAATCCCCTGAAGGGGACTTTGAAGCTCTGTTTTCTATTTAGTGTATTCTTTCTTTTTAAAGCCCCTCGAGGGGTTTGGGGTAATAAGATCTACAACAATATTTCCCCCATCTCTTTTTTCACTTCCTCTGTTATTATCTGTCCATCGAACAGGTTAACAACTCGGTGTGCAAATTCAGAGTCGTGCATGGAATGCGTTACCATTACAATGGTTGTTCCTTCCCGGTTAAGTTCGGTAAGCAGGTTCATAACTTCTAATCCGTTTTTAGAGTCGAGATTACCCGTTGGCTCATCGGCAAGAATCAGCTTTGGATTGGCAACTACTGCACGTGCAATTGCTACACGTTGTTGCTGACCACCTGACAATTGTTGTGGAAAATGCTTTTTACGATGGCTGATTTTCATCCTTTCAAGTACTTTTGCCACCATTTCTTTGCGCTCACGGGCTTTCAGTTTTAGGTAAATTAAAGGAAGCTCAACATTTTCATACACATTCAACTCATCAATGAGGTTAAAACTCTGGAATACAAATCCAATGTTTCCTTTACGTAATAATGTACGGTTACGCTCTTTTAGCTGACCAACTTCCTGCCCGTCAAAATAAAATTCACCGTTGCTTGGATTATCCAACAGGCCAATAATATTCAGCAAGGTCGATTTGCCACAACCTGATGGTCCCATAATAGCTACAAATTCTCCCTTCTGAATATGAAGGTCTACTTTGTTCAATGCACTTGTTTCAATCTCTTCAGTGCGAAAAACTTTTGTTAATTCTACTGTTTTAATCATGTCGTTTAATTGCTAAGGGCATGGAGCTAAGGGCATGGTGAAAAAAGCCTTTTGATACATGCTTTGATTATTGTTTAATTTTTGATTTCTATTTATAATTGTTATTAAGGACAAAGGGCAGAGAGCATGGTGAAAAACTAAGAACGATTTTTCTTTTTTTGCACTATGCACCCTGCTCTATACCTTTAATATCGCTTTTCTAAGATTTGTAATCTTCCTACTTAATATATCTAAATCAGTTAACTTCTGATTTAACTGTACTTCATCGATGAATTTTCGTCTATAAGCAACAAATGAAATGTTGACCGTTTCAAAGACTGATCGTCTTGCAAAATTTAAGAAGTTTGCAAAATCTTTATCTGAGAAAGAACCTGAACCTTCGGCAATATTATTTGATATACTCAATGATGCAGCCCGAAGTTGCTCTGCTACCCGAAAATGTTTTGCTTTTTCCAGTTCATCCGCTAAATCAAAAAATTGGTCGTTCAATTCAATCGCTTCCTTCCAAATTTCCAAATCCATAAATCTAAAACGTGCCATTTTGCAGTATTTTATAGTACTCGTTAATTACATAATATCAATTACACTTTCTCCTTTCTCTTTGCCCTCTGCCCTTTACTCTATGCTCTCTGCCCTTTGCTCTCCGCCCATTACTTAAAAACAATTTTATCATTATCTCCAAACAAATCATAGCTACTTATAATTACTTTTTCGCCAGCATTTAAACCTTCCAGAACTTCGTAGTACTGCGGGTTTTGTTTTCCAATGCGGATGCTGCGTTTTGTAGCTTCGGTTTCATTTTCGTTTAAAACATAAACCCATTGTCCGCCGGTACTTTGAAAGAATCCTCCTTTAGATATTAGAATTGCTTCAGCAGACTGACCTAATTCAAGTTTGGTATGATAGGTTTGCCCGGTTCTTATATTCTCCGGCTTTGGTCCGGTAAAAACCATATCTATTTCAAACTGTCCTTCCCTTACTTCCGGGTAAACCTTTTTTACTTTAAGTGTGTAGTCAACGCCATTACGATCGAACGAAGCATTTAAATCGCGTCTTACACGGTCAATGTAATGCTCGTCGGGGAGGGCTTTAATTTTGTAATCGGTTAAAATATGAAGCATGCCAAGCCGCTGACCACGAGATATTGATTCTCCAATTTCTGCATCCAACGAACCCAATTGACCATTATCAGGAGCTTTTACATTTAAGTTCTCCAGCCGGCGTTTGGCCATAATCAAATTCTGGCGCATGTTTTTCAAACTCTCGTCCATTGATTGTTTTTGGTTTGAGCGGAAAATGGAATCCTGTGCAAACTGTTGATAAGTAAGATCCTTTTGTTTTAATGAGAGCTCGTAATCTTCTTTGGTGCGCAGGTATTCTTCTTTGGCTACAAGGTCTTCCTGAAACAAAACCTTGTATTGTTTGTATTTTCTTTCTGCTTGAGTAACCAGCAAATCAACCTCCATTTTCGAGCGGCGGTTACTGATTTGTTGTTGTTCCATTTTAATTTGGGTGTTTCGAAGTTCATTTGCCTGGTAAGCCATGCTCGATTCGCTATTCATAATTTGGGTGCTTAAATCGTTATTCTTTAACTTCAGAATCACATCACCTTCTTTTACCATCTCACCTTCTTCAATATAAATTTCCTCAACTTTACCACCTTCTTCTACATCCAGATAGATGGTAGAAATTGGCTCAACTTGTCCAATTAAAGTAATGTAATCGTTAAACAAACTTGCTTCTACCGTACTGATTGTTAGCTTTTCTTTTTCTGCTCGAAATACAGAACTGTGATCTGAAAAAATTACACTGTATAGCAGAAAGGCAATTACCAATCCACCAACAATCCAAAAAATATGTTTCATTTTCAAACCCTTTTTCTTTTCAATTTTTTTATCCATTCCCATGGTTATCGTATTTTATATTTTAATTTCATGTTTTTAAACGCGCGACCGTGCTAATCTACTGCCTACTGAGACTGATCACTGTAAACTTTCTTCAGTTTCCCAAAACCTCTGTCCTTTATAAAACTCAATGGTTTTCATTTTAATCTCCCATTGCAGACGGGCACGTAATACCTGGCTGTTTGTATTTGCCAACCGGTTTTTTGCGATGTAAAATTCAACCACATTTATCAAACCCTGCTCAAATTTTTTTTCCGCTGCTTTAAAAGCCAGTTTATCAACTTCGCTTCGTTTTACATATTGGTTGTATTCTTTATTCAGCGCCTCTAAATCGGTTAAATCGTTTGCCATTTCAAAAAACAATTTTTGCTTTTCACTTTCAAGAATAGTTTTGGCACGTTCAACATCTAATTTTGCCTTTTTAATATTCGATCGGTATGCCCACCTACTAAATAAAGGGATACTCAAAGAGGCTCCCAAATATTGACTTTTATTGTTTTGGAATTGTTCTTTAAATCCAATAATACTGCCCGATTCAGTGGTGTTGGTTTCAGAATACCTTGTATTAATTGAACCACTGGCAAAAATTGAAGGGTACAAATTTGATCGACTGATTGACAATCCTTTTTCGGTAGCTTTTAAGTTGGCTTCAAAAGATTGATAATAAGGCGACCACAAAGTAAATTGATCGAATAAACTTTGTGGATTCTCAATCGATTCTTGAATTACAGAATTTTGTTCATTTGTTAATAGCATTTCATCAATCGACACAAAATTCATTTGTTGTTTTAACCGAAGTAGTGCGGTTTTTCTGTTGTTTTCAATCTGAATTCTGTTCAGTTCTTCACTTTCCAGATTAGCACGCATTTCCAATAAATCTGCTTTGGCTTTTAATCCTACTTCGGTTAGTTTTTCTGTTGTTTTCAAATTTAGCTTCGAGGCTTCAACCTGTTCTTTGGCTATTTCAAGCATTCCCTCATAATAGATTACGTCAAAAAATGATGTCATTACGCTAAATGCTATATCGTCGATGGCATTTAACTGGTTGTATTCTGATATTTGTTTTCTGAATTTTTGATATTTTATTTGATTTTGTAAGCGGAATCCATCAAAAACGGCAATTGAAGATCCGAGATTGTAAGAATTATTAAAGAATTCTGTATTTATAAAATCATTGGTATTTGGATCTATTGAACGGCCATAACTAATACCTGCATTTGTTGAGGCGCTAATCCCGGGTAAAAGATTCCTTTTCGATTGATTTAAGTCTTCCAGAGATAATTTATTCAGAATTTCATATTCTTTTAAATTTATATTGTTTTCTATTGCGTAAGAAATACATTGATTTAAGTTCCAGGTTTGTTGAGCATTCAATGAATTTCCTGTCAGGAATGTGAATATGATAATTGAGATAAATTGTTTTAAATGCATTAGTTTATTTTTTGTTTTGTTTTTCTATGCCAGAACGATGCCAAAAGTGTAACTATCTAATTATTTGGTTATTGACTATTTTCAAATGAAAGCGATGTTAAAATAGTTTACAAAATTTTGTAAAAATATTTTACACCTTGTTTTAAGGTTTTACAAATTCCACACTTTTTCTTCTATCATCCAATTCTCAAATTCCAATCCTTTTTCCTGTTCAATTGTATAAATGGCTTTTGTATTTATTTCCTGTTTATTGAAATGGCTGTCATTAATCATTCAGTTTTCAAGTTCCAAGAAACTTTCAATCTCTTCTTCAAAATGAATTATATTTCCGGGGAAATAATTTTCATAAGTCATCCACTCTTCAAATTCCAATTCCTCTTCAACTGCTTTTTCATAAAACTCTAAAACCCGGGTAGAGTTTTCATTTAAAGACACTCTTTTTGATGACGTAGTGTTATCTGCAAATACTAAAGCAATTTGTTCAAACTGATTCGTTGTAACGAGTTCTTTCCAAAAATCCTGCGCACTTACGGTAAAACTTATTAAGACGATACTTACTACAACTGCGATTGTCTTTTGTGCTATCTTTTGAACCTTGTTTATTGTTTTCATCTCATTGTAATTTTTAGTTTTTAAAGGTATTCGATGGAATTCGCTGGATAATGATTCTCCTATGTGCAAATACTTTTACATGCTCGTTTCATAACTTCTCTTTTTCGTATTTGCCATAATAATTGCCATAACGATGCCATAAAGCCAACTATCTGAATTTATGGACATTACAAATATTTTAATTTTATTTTCGTTAAAATAATTGACACAGTTCTGTAAAAATATTTTACACACTATTGGTTTTCATTTTAAAAGCCTTTAAGTTTGAATAAAAAATACGATGACAAAAGGCAATGTTTTAATCGTTGACGATAACAAAAGTATTATCAGTGCCTTGGAAATATTTTTAGGCCCGGAATTCGACCACATTCAGGGAATTTCAAATCCAAACCTTATTCCTTCCGAATTAAAAAATATTGAGTATAATCTCGTTATTTTAGATATGAATTTTCAGGCCGGGGTAAATACCGGCAACGAAGGTTTGTACTGGCTCAACCAGATAAAAAAGAGCAATCCGGATATTTCGGTTGTATTAATTACTGCATACAGCGACGTGGAATTGGCGGTAAAAGCTTTAAAACAGGGAGCCACTGATTTTGTTCCAAAACCTTGGGAAAACGGCAAGTTGCTGGCAACTGTAAAAGCTGCTGTTCAACTTAACTTTTCAAAAAAAGAGCTTGGTCAACTGAAACAAAAAGAGAAAGGGTTAAAACAAGAATTAAATCGCGATCAGAAATATATTATTGGTTCGTCGCCACAATTGATGAAGGTTTTAAATATGGTTCGGAAGGTGGCAAAAACTAATGCCAATATTTTAATTACAGGCGAAAATGGCACAGGTAAAGAGTTGATCGCACGCGAAATTCATAGGTTGTCGCTGCGAAGCCATGAAGTAATGGTAAATGTTGACATGGGTGCGGTAAGTGAAACCCTGTTTGAAAGCGAACTTTTTGGGCATGTAAAAGGAGCATTCACAGATGCACGGGAAAATCGCGCCGGCAAATTTGAAACAGCAAATAATGGCACTTTGTTTCTTGATGAAATTGGAAACCTTTCGTTTCATTTGCAGGCTAAACTTTTAGCTGCTATTCAGAATCGCCGGTTCATGCGTTTGGGTTCAGATAAAACAATCCCTGTTAATATCCGACTGGTTTGTGCAACCAATAAAAACCTGCAACAAATGGTTGGTGAAGGTTTGTTTCGCGAAGATCTTCTGTATCGTATTAATACAATTCAAATTGAGGTGCCACCGTTGAGAAACAGGGGAGACGATATTATTGTTTTGGCCGATTTCTTTCTAAAAAAATATTCTTCTAAATATGAAAAACATGGCCTGAAAATTAATCAAACTGCACAGAATAAATTGTTAAAATGCTTGTGGCCGGGAAATATTCGCGAGTTACAACACACCATAGAAAAGGCTGTAATTCTTAGCGATTCATTGGTGTTGAAGCCAGAAGATTTTTTCTTCCGCCCGGTTCTTTCTGGTAAATTTGACGACCAACATCATACGATTGAAGAGATGGAAAAGCAGATGATTATTAATGCCATCGAAAAAAGCACAGGCAATATGAGTTTGGCGGCCGACCAATTGGGAATTACTCGTCAGACATTATACAATAAAATTAAAAAATACGGAATATGATAAGTAAAAATCTGTACGTTCAGTTGCTTATACGTGTGCTTGTTTTGGTTGCGCTTGCACTTTTGCTGGGATGGATGATTTTCCACAAAGAAATGTACATAATCTCTGTTATTCCGGTTATTGCCATTATCATTCAAACCATAAATTTAGTTTGGTTTTTGAATACAACAAACCGCCGGCTATTTTACTTTTTTGATGCCATTAAAAACGAAGATTCAACACTCTCGTTTCCTGAAAAAACTAATAATAAAACAATTCATGACTTAAATAAAAGCATGAATAAAGTAAATAAGCAAATTCAACAAATTTATATCGCAAACCGGCAACAGGAGCAGTATTTTCAGGCATTAATGGAACACGCCGCAACCGGAATACTAACCTTCGATAAAAACGGTTTTATTTTACATTCTAACTCATTGGCAAAACGACTTTTATCTCTCGATGTGCTGACTCACTTAAATCAGCTCGACAAAATTGATCACAAACTTTTCGTGTCAATTAAAAATATCCAACCATCGGAACAAGGACTTGTAACTTTTAATAATGAAAGTGGAACCATTCAATTGTTGATTAAAGCGAGTTCATTTATTTCTGAAAAAAAAGAGTTGATGTTGCTTTCGGTACAGGATATTAAAAATGAGTTGGATGAAAAAGAACTGGATTCATGGCGAAAACTGATTCGCGTGATGATGCATGAAATAATGAACTCGATAACTCCAATTACATCGTTATCGGAGAGTTTGGCTCGTTATTTCTACACTGATGGCGGAATCAAATCCCCTTCAGAAATAAATGAAAAAACCATAGAAACTACTATTCGTGGATTGGAAGTTATCAGGGAACAAGGCAAAGGCTTGATTTCATTTGTGGATTCGTACCGAAAATTAACACGGCTTCCCAAGCCCGAAAAGAAGCATTTTTTGGCTAAAACCCTGATTGAAAATATTAACATCCTTTCCGGATCATTTGAATACTCTGAATCAATTGAAATTCGTTTTGAAGTAAACCCAGAGGAACTGGAAATATTGGCCGACGAGAAGTTGATTTCTCAGGTGTTAATTAATCTGGTTAAAAATGCGTTTCAGGCAAATGCTGAAAACAATAATGCGAAAGTGAAAATCTGGTCAGGAATTGGGGAAAGTGGTCGACCTGAAATTCGGGTCATTGACAATGGCCCCGGTATTACTGAAGATGTACTTGAAAAAATATTCATTCCGTTTTTTACAACAAAAGAGAACGGTTCGGGAATTGGGTTGAGTCTTTCCAGGCAAATTATGCAAATGCACGGTGGTAGTTTGAAAGTAATTTCTACACCAGGAAAAGTAACTATGGCTGTTTTAAGTTTTTAAATACTTTCTGATAAAAACTCCAGCAGAGTCAAATGCTGGATTCCTTTGTATGTCGAGTTCCCGGAAAATTCATCGAGCGAAACAACCAGCTTTGGATAATTATCCGGGATTGCCAATAAATTCCCAAATTCGCGCTGAATTACTTTTTCATCGCTTAGGTAGGTTGTAACCTGAATGTAGAGGGTTTCATTTTGCCGTTCTGCAATAAAATCAATCTCTTTATTGCCTGTTTTGCCAATGTAGATTTTGTACCCGTTAATTAGTAAATGCAGATAAACGGCATTTTCAGTAATCTTATTTATGTCGCTAATTTTGTAGCCGATTACTGAATTCCTCAAGCCAAAATCTTCAAAATAATATTTCTCTCCAACTTCAAATATTTTCTTTCCCTGAATATCTTTCCGTTTTGTTTTAAAAATAAAATAGGCATTTTCAAGGTAAGTGATGTAGTTTAAAATAACTGAAACCGATTTAGAAGATTGTTGCGATTTTAGATAGTCAGATATTTTTTTTGCTGAAACCAAACTTCCGGTATTATCGGCCAGAAATTTTAACAAATTGTTTAAAAATGAAACATCCCTGATTTCATTCCGCGATACAATGTCGCGGAAAAGGATGGTTGCATAAATATTATCAAGATAATCGAAAATTATTGAGTCATCTTTCGGGAGGTGAATCAAATAAGGTAATCCACCATATTTTAAATACTTATTTAACGCGCTGGTGTTGAGTTTGTAATTGTGAAACTGACAGAATTCGGTAAACGACAAACTGTATATTTTAAATACCATTTGGCGTCCACTCAAAAAAGTTGCAATGTCGGTCGAGAGCATATTTGCATTACTGCCCGTGCAGTAGATGTCAAAAATTTTATCCGACAATAAACTTCTCAAAGCTTTTTCAAATCCTTTAATTTCCTGGACTTCATCAATAAACAGATAATTTGTGCCTTCCTTCTGCTGGCTTTTAACAAATTCTATCAGTTGATGATAATTTTGAATTTGGTCAAATTCATACTTTTCTTTATCAATAAAAATGATGTTTGCATTTTTCGTAATGAAAAGAACCTCATCAATAATCTGTTTCAACAAGAAACTTTTTCCTACCCTCCTTTGACCAATTAATACTTTTATGAGTGGTTGGTTGATAAAAGGACGTATTTTTTCGAGATATTTTTCACGCTTTATATTCCCCATTGTTTTAAGTATAATGAAAATATTTTGCAAATGTAACGAATAATCTAATTATACTAAAACATTATGGTAATTTTTCATAAAACTTTAAGTATACTTAAAGAATTTGCAGAAAGACGTATAATTTTTAAGTATAATAAAAAAGCCTACTATTTAATCTTTTTGAAATAATAACTTGTCTTTTCCTCTTTCACATCAAAAGTATAAATATCCGATTCTTTGTTTTTATAAAAAATCGAAAGCAGCCCGATATCACCCGCGCAAAACATGCTGTGTGCACTCATAATAAAAATCAGAAAGAAGAAAATGGCTTGGTTGTAAAATAAAATTACTCCAACTAAAGTGGTCAATTTTATTACTATCAGCGGAGTTAAGGCTATAAAAGCAAATTGTTTTCGGTTGATAACATGTTGATCGGCTTCGGCATAAAAAATGAATTTTTTTAGATAGCCACCAAAATTGATTTGTTTTGCTCCGGTAAGTTTTAGTGCAACTCCGTGTAACAGTTCATGAATAATAATTAAAAACGAAAAGCAAAAAATAAGTGCTGCAATGGAATAAAAGAGTGGTCCCGGATTATCATGAAAAGCAAAAACAATAGATCGTGTAAAAAAGAAAAGTCCAATCAGGATCATTAGCAACTGGTAAATCATAAATAGTCGAATGATTCTTCCTCCCACTGACAATTGTTTAAGTACAAAATCTTTTATTTGATTGTGATTGAGTTCGGCAATTAACTCATACTTTTCATTGTTTTGCAGTTCTTTAATTGTTGGATTTGCCATTTTATTTGTAGCGGATAATTTGGTACAAATCTTTTAAACTGAATAATTTAAGAAAAAAGGCAAACAATATGGAAATAGAAATCATTGCCAGGTAGCCATAGAACCAGTTGTCAAAACTTTTAGAAACAGTTCCAAAAACCACAACAATTCCAACAAACATTAAAAGCTGAATTATAAATTTTATTTCAGGTTTCATTTTAAAAATAACGATAACTAAAACTACTTGAATTGCTGCTGTAAAAATTTGTGTAGTCAAACTTGCGTAAGCCGACCCAAAAGCATGATAACGTGGAATTAGGATCAGGTTTAATACCACATTCAAAACCATTCCCGAAAAGGCCATAATATTTAAATATTTCAAACTACCATTTGCAGTTAACAGTGTTCCAAAAATATAAGTTGTTGCAATTCCAACAAACCCAATCATTAAAATCCCAAGTATCCCAGACGAATGTTCAGTATTCGATTTATATAAAGCAGCCATAATTTCCTGATTATAATACACACTCGAAATGGCAATAATTATGGCAGGGACAATCAACAAAGTGTACGAAAGCTTAACCATCTGACCAACTTCTTCTTTCTGTTTAATCATTTTTGAAAAAATAGGCAAAAGCAACCCGGCAAAAAGAACCCCAAACATTGAAACAGCGTCTAATAAACGAAACGACTGTGCGTAAATTCCGGCTTGTTCTTTTCCAATTGGATCTGGGAGAATCCTTTCTATCATTACTGAATCGATACGGTTGTAAAACGACATCAACAAAATAAGCAAAGCATAAGGATAAGATTTCCGAAGAAATACCAGAAAAAATTTCAAATTAAATTGGATTTTTATTCTTCCCGATTTTCCAAGAACAATTGCAAAGGTGATTAAAGAAGTTAAAACATAAGCAGCTGTTTGAGCATAAACAAACCATTCGATGCTAAAATTTCCACCCAAAACATTTGTAAATAATAAGATACTGCAAATAATAATCATAAAACTCCGGTCGAGTACCGAAATTAAACTGTCGGTACGAAACAGGTGCAGGGCACTAATATTCGAGCGCAAATAGAGTGTAAACGAAATCAGGAACTGGTTAAATATCAGAAAAAAAAGCAGATGGAACTGAATTTTGTTGTACCCTATTATTGCCGCAATACCCAGGCTAAAAATGGTGTAAACAATGGCAAGCAGAAATTTTAAACCAACAATGTTCGACAAATGTTTTGGTAGCAAAAAATTGTGCCTGGCGATGTTACGGTTGTTGTAACTGGTTATTCCAACATCAAGGAAAATGTTTAAAATCATCGAAAAATTAAACAAAGCAAAATACAATCCATAACTTTGGTCACCCACCATATTTTGTACCGTGCGGTCTATCCCAAAAATCCAAAAAGGTTTAATTAGTAAATTGAGGAAAAGAAGCAATAATAGGTTGGTAACAAATTTGCGTTTCAAAATAATTCAATCAATCAGTTAATGAATTGGGTAAAAAAAAGAAATTGTGTTTATGATTTTTAATTTTATCATATGGAATCAATTCCTTTTTATAAAGAATGAACGTAGAATAGGCCAGGTTATTTAAAAACGAAATGCTTTTTTTCTTGTTTTCGTTATCCCACAGCTCACAATAAATAATTGGTCTGTGTTTTTTTATTAACTTTTCCCCACCTTTTAAAACAAAAAACTCGTAATTTTCAACATCAATTTTTAAAGCAGTAATTTTTCTGTTATCCTCTACAAGTTCTTTAAAATTATCGAGCATAATTATTGGGACCTTAAACCTAAGTCCCGTATTATTTTCAACAATATCTTTGTGCATAACGTGGCTTAGTCCATGCATTGGCACTTTATTAACAACCGGCATTACCATTTCGAGCGTGCCATTTTGATCTCCTACTGCAAACTGATATTCTGTTATGTTTTTTAATTGAAAGCGTTTTTTTATCCGCTTAAGGGTATCCATGTTCAACGATAAGGGTTCAAAAGACAAGACCTTGCTTTCGGGCAGTTTTTTTGCCAGGTGATAACTTGTAACGCCAATATTTGCGCCAATATCAAGGGCAATGCCACCATCGGGGATAAGGCCAAGGAAATAAAAAAAGTCTTTTTCTTTTTTATCCCAGCGAAGTTTTACAATTACAAAAAGGGCAAAAAGATATAGGTAGGTTTTAAGCCCCAGTAATTTTTGGAGAATATATTTTACAAAAGTTTTCATTAACTTCTAACTTTGCCGCAAAGATATTAGAAAATAATTTCTATTTTCATGTGTTTTTAACAGTTTATTTTTAACGGAAATACATTGAACTTGCCAATAATCCTGTTCCTGTGTATTAATAATTATCATGCTTGTTTCATCTATTTATTATGAGGATTGCAGTAAATACAAGATTACTTTTAAAAGGGAAACTTGAAGGAATAGGATGGTTTACCTTTGAAACATTAAAACGGATGACACGGAATCATCCTGAACATCATTTTTTGTTTATTTTCGACAGGCCATATTCTAAAGAATATATTTTTTCTGAAAATATTACTCCAATAATTATTGGTCCCCAGGCCAGGCACCCTTTTTTGTTTTATTTATGGTTCGAATTTCAAATCGCCAGGGTATTAAAAAAATACAAAGCCGATTTATTCATTTCGCCCGATGGTTATTTGTCGTTGCGTACAAAAGTGCCCCAGTTGGCCGTAATCCACGACATTAATTTTGTACACCGCCCCGATGATTTCCCATGGTTAATAGCAAAATATTACAACTATTTCTTTCCTAAATTTGCACGGATAGCTAAAAGGATTTCCACCGTTTCTTTTTATTCAAAAGAGGATATTACCCGTTCGTTTAAAGTCGATTACGACAAAATTGATGTTGTTTACGATGGTATTAACCAGATATTTAAGCCCACATTGAAGGCAGAACAAATTGAAACACGCAGGAAGTTTACCAACGGATCGGAATATTTTTTATTTGTTGGGGCTTTGCATCCTCGTAAAAATGTATGTGGACTATTAAGGGCATTCGATGCTTTTAAAAGTGTAGTCAAAAATAAGGTTAAGCTGGTTATTGTTGGGGGCGAAATGCATAAAACAGGTCATATTTTCGAAACTTATAATAATATGCATTTTAAAAAAGATGTGGTTTTTACAGGAAGGGTGGCAACATCTGATTTGCACCATATTTTTGGGGCTGCAAAATGCCTTACTTTTGTGCCTTTTTTCGAAGGATTTGGAATTCCGATTGTAGAAGCGATGAGTGCCGGGATACCCGTTATTTGTTCAAACACAACTTCTATCCCGGAAGTTGGCGGAAGTGCTGTTTTGTATGCCGACCCTTGCAAAATTGAACAAATTACAGATGCCATGATAAAAATAGAAACTGATGCAGACTTGCGAAAAGAATTGATACAAAAGGGGTTTATTCAAAAAGATAAATTTAGTTGGGATGAAACAGCCCGATTACTTTGGATGAGTATTGAAAGGGCTTTGCAATAATTGAAGGACTGATTTATTGAAGTATTGAATGGTTAAATCAAAATTACTTTCCTATTTCAAAAAGAATTTAATTGAAGCTGGTTGCGATGAGGCTGGTCGTGGTTGTTTAGCCGGGCCGGTTTTTGCGGCAGCAGTTATTTTACCACCTGATTTTGAAAATGAAATTTTAAACGATTCCAAAAAATTGACTGAAAAGCAGCGTTACAAGCTTCGCCCCTTAATTGAAAAAGAAGCGCTTGCCTGGGCTGTTGAAAGTGTGTCTAATGAAAAAATTGACGAAGTAAATATCCTGAATGCTTCTTTTCTGGCAATGAATATGGCGGTAGAAAAATTAAAAATTCAACCCAGGCATTTACTTATTGATGGGAACCGTTTTCGTACGCAGTCAAAAATCCCTTTTACATGCATGATTAAAGGCGATGGGCGGTTTTTTTCTATAGCTGCTGCATCGGTTTTGGCAAAAACTTATCGCGACGATTTTATGGAAAAAATCCATGCTGATTTTCCTGATTTCAATTGGAATAATAACAAAGGTTATCCTACAAAAAAGCACCGGGAAGCAATTAAAAAATTTGGCGTAACTAAGTATCATCGAATGTCTTTCAGGTTGTTAAACGAACAATTAGAACTCGATTTATAAAAAATATTTTTTACTTTGGATGGATGAAAACATTTGTATTTTTATTATTAATACTGGCCCCATTTTTAGCATTCAGCCAAAAAGACAAAACCTTTTATTTTGGCGTAAATGGTAAAGTTGCTAATGCAGAAGAATGGGTAATTAAAAAAGAGGTTGATTATAAATCTAAATCTAAAATTAAGATTACAACTTTTAAGTCTGACGAAGTTAAAGACAAATTTTTATTTGCTGAGCGCGTTTCAATAATCGATAATTCTACATACGAAATTAAAGTTAAAGGCGATGTTTTTTCGGGTTCTGTAATCCGGGAATTTGAAAATCTGGATAACGGCCAATTTAAATTTACCGATTTTCAAAATGGTGAATTAAAAAGAACAGGGATTTCAATATCGAAAATACCCTTGTTATTTGAAAGAGAGGTTAAGGAATATTATCCAGACGGTAATAAAAAATCCATCTCAGTTTATAAAAACAATGAATTGATTTCCAATAAAAACTGGATGGAAAATGGAGAAAAATATATCGACAATGTGTTTTATTCAGTTGAAAAAGACCCACTTTTCCCCGAAGGAATGGGACGATTGCATACCCATATCCTAAAAACATTTAATAATTCGGGGCTTGATCTAACCCAAGCATCAGGTCAAATAAAAGTCGGATTTGTGGTAATGGAAAATGGCAGGCTCGAGGGAATTAGAATTGAAGAAGGAATTAATAAAACGCTCGATAATTTAGCTTTGCAAGCATTTCATACTTTACTTGGCGAGTGGACTCCGGCACAAATTGAGGGTAAAAATGTACGTTGTTTTCAGTTGTTCCCGATTAACTTTATTTATATAAAATACGAGTACGATTATGTTGATTTGCGAGGTGGTCGATTGTACTGGGAAATTAATTAGAAGTGCAGCCACAATCTGTTGAGATAGTCGATTGAACAGTATCAGGAGCACATCCAACGGGTGAAGGTTGCCCTGCAATTCCTACATAATCAACCAACCAGAATCCGTTCGTTTCGCAACAAACCGAATCGCAATTTATGTACAAAATTGTATAAAAATCGGAATACAATAAACAGCCAAATCCGCGATTTAAACAGGTTCTGATTATCACTTGCCCGTTTCTTTTATCTATACCAAGTATTTTTGTTTCAAAATCCAGATTACTGCGGTCGTCCAATAAATTTAAACTGTCGGCAATTAAATATTCGCGCTTAATATCTTCCAACGAAAGTATTCGCGTAAAATCAGATTCCATATCCAGACTTTCGTTACACCCGGTTAGTAGGAAAAATATGAGGATTGTATAAAATGCAGATTTCATTTTTTTTATTGAAGATGTGTGAAATTGTTAAAAGTTGCGTTTGTTTAATTTTTAGTTGAATTACTTTTTTTGAAAATGAATTGCCAAGCCCGAATTCTTTTCAATATTAAAATTTAAAACCGATTCCGCGTTAACCTCTTTTTTTTCAATTTTTACTTTGGTTGAGGAATGAGATTCAGGATCGTATGAATAAATTGTTGCCTTGTATTTTTCGCTGGGATTTAAAAAATCAGTTTTTAATTGAAATGAATTTTGAACGTTGCCGGTTAACGATCCCAAAAACCAATCATTGCCCGACCTTCGAACTATTGTTGCAAACTTTCCGATTTCAACTTCCAGGACTTTTGTATCATCCCAAACAGTTGGCAAATTTTTAAAAAATTCCAACTCCGGATGGTTTTGAATAAATCCATCGGAACTTCCGGCACCGCCTTTTTTACCCGGCGAACCTGGTGGCCGGTCGTACCAATACAAAAATTGCCATGGACTATAAATCATCACCGTTTTTGCAAGCTGCGATATATTTCCACCCATTTTTTCATTAACCCGCGGTGCGTAATAACAGTTTGTATTATCGCCGGCACCGACAATCATTCGTGTAAAAAGTGTTATTAAAGTATGTTCGTTTGTCGGACTTTCCTCGTCGCCGCGAATTCCTTCCTGAGTCATTAAATTTGGGTAAGTCCGCGAAAAACCTGTTGGCCGGTATTCATCGTGGATGTCAACCATCAACTCATTTTCGGCAGCTTTTTTTACCGCTTCGTGCAACCAGCTTGTCCACTTTTGCGAACCCACTTGTACAAAGCCATATTTTACACCTTTAATTCCCCACAATTTGTAAAGCGGAAGAATTTCATCCAATTGATTTTCCAGTGCTCGCCGGTTAACGTAAACAATAATCCCGATTCCTTTAGTTTCGGCATATTTTATAACCTGGTGTAAATCGAGTGGGCCGGGTGAACGTTTTGGGTCAACAGTAATTGTTGTGGCATCAGAAATTTTATCGTTTTCGGGGCCGTACCAACCGGCATCAAATTCAACATATTGAAGTCCGTTTGCTTCGGCAAAATCTACACACGCCAATCCGCCTTTTGTAGTTAATGTTACTTCACGAATTACTTTGCCAGGTTTAATCCACGAAGTATTTTCAATGGCACATGCATCGTTTAGGTTTTCAAAAATGAAATTGTTTTCGAGCAATTCTCCTGCCGATTTCCCAATCATAATTGTTCGCCACGGTGTTTTGTAAGGGAGTTTAATTTTTGCTTTATCAAACAAATCTGCTACTAACGAGTTTTCTTTTTTCCAGGCCATAAATTTCATTCGGGGGAAGTCAATAAGTTTTGCCTCGCCCAAAGCCAGGCTATTTTCTCCGGCTTCAATAATTAGTGGTCGCTCGGCAGGTTTTTCAATTGAATTTATTGTTTGCTTTCGATATTCAGATTGCGCACGATCTGAAACCCAGCAATTGTAATTTTTATTCAAATTGAATTCTGTTAATTCTTTTTGAATGATTACGGAATCTTTTCCGTGTTGAGTTAAAAATGTGTAACTAAAAGCAACTCCTTCATTATAAATCCTAAATGTTACTTTGAATTCTCTTTCAGGTGAAACCGTTTCTTTTAAATGAAATTGAGCTTGATTATAAAAGTCTTTTACTTCTGAACGTTCGCCATAAACCGGGTTCCAGGTTTGGTTTACTTCCATTTCTGAAACGGAAATAATTTTCAGGTTTTTACCAAAATCACTTTCTTCTTCAATTTGAAATCCCAAAAGCGAAGGTCGGATAATTACGGAATCTTCAAATTCAACTGAATAAAAGATTTCTGACAGCTCATTTATTCCAAAATTAAGTTGAATTTTTTTGTCAGGACTTTTTAAAAAAACGAGTTCATTTTTATTACAAGAAAAAAGTAAAACAGCGATTAAAACCACGAAAAGGTATTTCATAACGGTTTCAGTAATTTGATTTTGATACCAAAGATCACAAAAACAATTCATATTTGATAATGAAAAATGATTACTTTTACATATTGGGAAACCAATAATATTCAAAATGAACAGTCAATACGATGTAATTATAGTTGGTGCCGGTCCTGCCGGCATTTTTACTGCCTACGAGTTAATTAAAAATAAGCCGGAGTTAAAAATCCTCATGCTCGAAAAAGGGCCGGATATCTACAAAAGAAAATGCCCGAAACACACAAACGGAGGAACCTGCGTTCATTGCAATCCATGTAATATTACAACTGGCTGGGCAGGTGCCGGTGCTTTTTCCGATGGAAAACTTTCGCTTTCGCACGAAGTTGGAGGTACCATTTCTGATTATATTGGTGTTGAAACTGCCAACGAAATGATAAAATATGCCGATGATATTTATCTTGAATTTGGCGCTGATCCCGAAGTTCATGGCGAAATTATTTCTTCGGCAATGCGTGGCATTCAGAAAAAATCGATTGAAGCAAATTTGCGTTTGGTACACTGTCCGGTGCGCCATTTGGGAACCGAAAAAACGCAGACATTGTATAAGTCGCTTTATAAACACATTATTGAAAAAGGGGTTAAAGTTCTGTTCCGTAGTCCGGCAACAGATTTTATTTTCGAGAACAGTAGTGTTAAAGGAGTAGTTGTAAAAGAAAAGAATGTGTTTGCAAAAAATGTTGTGGTGGCAGTTGGGCGCGAAGGTTCCGACTGGCTGCTAAAAAAATGCGAAAAACACCAGATAAAAACAGAAGTTGGCGTAGTAGATATTGGAGTTCGGTTGGAGTGCAGAAATGAAATTATGCAGGAAATCAACGATAATTTCTACGAGGCAAAACTTATTCATTACACAAAAACTTTCGACGATAAAGTACGAACATTTTGCTCTAATCCCGGCGGGTTTGTTTCGTCGGAATATTACGATAATAATCTGGCAGTGGTAAACGGGCACAGTTACAAAGTCATAAAAAGTAATAACACTAATTTCGCCTTGCTGGTGTCGCAAAAATTTACCGAGCCGTTTAATTCGCCTCTCGAATTTGGGAAACACGTGGCCGACATGGCAAATATGCTCACCCAGCATAAAATTTTAGTGCAACGGTTTGGCGATTTAGTTCGAGGACGGCGAACCACTCCCGAACGTCTTTTCAGAAACAACATAATTCCAACTTTAAAAGATGCCGTTCCCGGCGATTTAAGCCTTGTTTTACCCTACAGGATTATGACTGATATTATTGAAATGATCCAGGCATTAGACAAAGTTAGTCCGGGCCTTGCCAGTGATGAAACTTTGCTTTATGGTGTTGAAGTAAAATTTTACTCGAACAAAATTAAAGTGAACAATGGCTTTCGAACCGATACCATTAAAAACCTTTTTGTTGGTGGTGATGGTGCCGGAATTACCCGTGGGTTGATGCAGGCTTCTGTTAATGGGGTTTTAATGGCGCGGGAAATTTTGAAAGTTGACAATGCCTGAATTATGTTTTATTTTGAACGCAATTTTGTGGTGAAAAAACATTATTACTTTTTTCTTCAAATTTGTATTCTTTCTTTAATTACTTTTTATCATTTGAGTACATCTGCTTCCCGCATAACTTTAAGATAAGCATTAATTTTCTTTGCTTCCTCTGAATTCTTTTTCATTGAGGCTGCTTCTTTTTCCATCCTTTTAACTTTGCTTTGTAGGGCTAAATAAAGACCGTCGGCAGTAGCTTTATTTGTAAAATGTGAATTTGTGTAAGGATTATTTGCAATTCCTGAATCGAGTGTTTTTACCCAGTCTTTTGGAATTGTTGAAGTACCGGATAAAGCTCCGCACAATGCTGCAGCACTAGCTGCTGTACAATCTGTATCGTATCCACGGTTAGTTGCAATAATTACACTTTGCCTTACATTTGCATTTGTAGCTTTAAAAAGAGCAAATGCAAAGCCTACATTTTCAAAAATACTTGAATTGGGATATTTCTCTATTCGGGCAAAGGCATTGTATTTACTCTCAGGATCCATATAAATATCCGTTAGTTCCTGCCACATTTCCCGATTCATTGGGTCTTCGTATTTTTCGCTTACAGACATTACATACCTGAGTTCTTCTTCAATTTCGGGTGTTGCGTATTTTAGTGCCCCCTCTATTACAGATTCAACTGTAGCATCAGGAAGCATAGCCAGAGCCATTGCAGCGTTATACACTGCCCCCCACGCAAAAGCAAGATCGTTCGGATCTTCATAATACAGTTTCCCCATTTCATTCATATCAAAAATAGCATTTTCTGGGTCACCGGCATTTATACATGGTAATGCCTGAAAAGTACGGGCTGTTAAATGAATGTGCTCACCAAGATCTCTCGGTTTGCCATATTTTGTTATCGGAAAATCTGCTGGTGGCACTCCCCATTTAGCAAAGGAAAGCAGAACCCTGTCGTAATTTTGGGTCATGTGGCGCATATTCTCAATTTCACAATCGCGCAACCAAACATTCTTCATGTCCTGGTAATTTATACGATCTTGTTTCTCAATAATTGCTGTGCATAATAATTTATGCCGCTCGCCGCCATCTTCTGTTGCTCCTGCAGGATGTGTCCATGAATCGCCATAATGTACAAAAGGTTTAAAATCTTCCAGCAGTCCAAAAGTAGCTTTAGAACGTTGTTGATCCCAATTGAACTCCGTTACCGCACCCATCGAACAACCCGCCCTGAAACCAAGAAGTGCTCCATAAATACGATCGTAAACAACACTTTCTGTATAGACACCATCATCATTTTGAATTGTATAATAATGAGCATGTTGTGTTTCAATATTAGCGTTTTTGGCATTGTGCAAACGAATTACAACGGTTTCATCTCCTTCGGCTTCATTATCGTCTATTACCTTTAAATTAATGGAAGCTTCTGTTTTCCCTGCCGGAATAATCAATGTCCCGGAATTCAATTTGAAGTCTGTGTTTTGTTCGGCCACAACACCCTGAACAGAATAATCCAGTTCAATTTCCTTTATAAAAGCTTTTGAAAGAGCAACTTTAATATCTACATTACTTCTGGCTTCTTTTCCAACCGAAGAAGGGGTTAAAAACTCAACATCAGGAAGCGAATTATCCTGAATTGTAACAGTCGCACTTTTATGAATTTCCTCAATGTCATAATCAGGGCTTTCAAGAATGGTAATTTTTACCGTTTCGTCACCTTCAAGAATGCCGTCATTAATTGGAAGAACTTTAAAAGTTTTCCTTTTATTCACTTTCCAGGTATCGCTGAAACACCTGTAATCTAATCCGTCACTTGCAGTTCCTTCTATTTTAATCTTTACGGTTAAATTTGGTGAAGGCTCGTCAAGCTGAATAATCCAGAACTCTCCGGAATCAGAATTCTCTTTTGCCTTTTCGTCATTTGCAAAAATTGCAACAACAGGTTTTTGAGCATGAAGATTTGTGAAATGTAAAAATCCGAATAAACCAATAGTTACATGAAATAAATGGATGTTAAATCGTCTCATTTTTGATAATTGTTTGAAATTTATATCGTCGGTTAAGTTGAGTTTAAAGTTATAAGATACTTTCTAATTTAAAAATTATTGAATATTAATGATGTGCTGAACTTTTTAGATTTCGTGGATAAAATTAATGATACAAACCTGAATGAAATCGCCATGGTCAGAAGAGGATAAATTGTGTTTTTTTGAAAAGTAGATGACTATATTATTGTTTCTGAGTACAATTTGAATACAAAAAAGACTGAAGAAATCCCTGCTTTTCGAGACTCCCCTTAAAAACGGGAGATACAATATTTTAGAAACAATGGTGATGTTTTTTCTGGCATTGACAATTACTGGTTTTTTTTGAGGTTTGGTTTGCAGGGAATAAAGATCTAATACCGATTTGACAACAAAATGTCGCAAACTTTCACTTTGTTCAGTTTGATTTTTTGTTGTATTATCGGCATTAACTCCCGAAATAGATTCGAGGCTATTGTAACTTCAAAATTTGCTATGTGGCATTTTGAAGAACAATTGGTATAAAACCAGAAAATGAGTTTTGTATTTTTAAGCCAGCATCAGCTTTTCAATATAAATATCCTGAAAAGAAAGATCTGCTTCCAGGTTAAGGTGTGTGGTTTTATTAAGAATATCCCGGATGAATTGTTCATCTTTGAACAAAAACATTTTGGCTCCGATGAGTGCAGTATTTCCCAGTTTTACAATTTTATCCTCTTGAGTTTCAATCAACCCGGTTTGGATAACATGCCTGATATTCAGGAAATTTCCGAAACCACCGGCGATAAACACATTTTCAATTTCAGTAAAAGAAATATTTAGTTGATTTAGCAAAATTTGTAAACCAGCGGCGATGGCAGCTTTTGCCAGCTGAAATTCGCGAATATCCTGTTGCGTAATTGAAACCTTATTTGTTAAATTAATTTTATCCTCGCCAGAGTTAATTTCGCCAAACATCCCAATTTTTTCTTGCTGTAATAAAATGGCCATGGCATCAATTAATCCGCTCCCGCAAATTCCTTTGGCTTTTACATTCCCAATTACATGGGCTTGAAGTTTCCCGTTCTTAAAGATTATCGAAGAAATTGCTCCGGTTGTTGCCCTCATTCCCTGACTGATTTTTGCCCCTTCGAAAGCCGGACCGGCTGCTGTGGAAGCACAAATAATTTTATCACGGTTTCCCACTACAATTTCTCCGTTGGTGCCGAGATCGATCAATGCTGAATACGTTTTATTTTCTGTCATTTTTGTTGCAGCAATTCCGGCAAGAATATCACTTCCAACAAAACTTCCAACAGAAGGGAAAAACTGAATTTTAGATTCCAGAGGTAATTTCCATTTTAACTGGTTTGCTGTAAAATGCTGTGCGCCCAAATCGGGCGACTCAAACGGGTAAAACGAAAGAGCATTTACTATTAATCCAGAAAAAATATGATGCATAACCGTGTTCCCAACAATTGCAATTTTTGCCACCTCAACCGGGTGTTTTTTTAAAACGGATTGAATCATTTCCCCGATTTTATTCCTGATGAGATTTTGCATTTCCGATTGGCTGCCATCCAAACAACTTTGGATTCGTGAGATGAGATCGCCTCCAAATTTTGCTTGCGGATTTATAGCAGTTTCTACATCAAGAATGTGCCCGTTTTTTAAATTAAGTAATTGAACCACCACTGTTGTTGTTCCCAAATCAACAGCAATTCCAAACCCTGTTTGGGGCTTAAATTCAAAAGTAGAGCTGTCGGCCAGAATAATGTTTTCGAACTGTGAAATCTCTAAAGTTATATCCGATTCACAATTACAATAACAAGCCAGCCGGCAATCGTCTCCTAACTTTAATGTATCCAGTTTTTCTTGCTGAATAGAATCAATTTTTAATTCACCTTCGAGTAATTTTACTTTGCATTGTCCGCAGGTTCCTTTCCCGCCACACGGAAATTCAACTCCGTATTCGTGTAAAATATCTATTAAAGGTGTTCCTTTATTTACGACTAATGTTTCGTCAATGGGTTGAAGAGTAATTTTGACTTTGTTTTGCATGGATAATAGAATATTGAAATATAAATAGGAGTGAGATAGTAGTTTTTTTTCAAATTAAAAACTCTAAAAAATTATCTTTCGAAATTACCGTAAATTGGGCATCTGGATATGCGTTTGTCCAAGCCTTTGGTGCTTTTATTTTTCGGGGAGAATATTTGAATTCAAAGCCGTAAAGTTTCCCTTCTCTTTCTTCTATTAAATCGATTTCCTGCTGATCATAAGTTCTCCAGAAATAATCGTTCGAAAAAAGCCGTTTGTATTCTTTAGTTTTTAATCGTTCCATAAAAACAAAATTCTCCCAAAGCATTCCAAGATCATTTCTCTGGTCTAATGGATTAAAATTATTTATAAGTGCGTTTCTAATTCCATTATCCCAAAAATAATATCGGTTTGATTTCACTATTTCTTTTCTCAAATTTCTTGAAAAACCACCTACTTTTTTAATAATAAAACTTTTTTCAAGTAAATCGAGATATCTTTCGACGCTTTGTTTCGCAATGCCTAAATTATTGCCGAGTTCGTTTAGTGAAACCTGGCTGCCTATTTGAAAAGCAAGTAATTTTAACAAATCTATCAATTTAGACGGATTCCTGATATTTTCAAGTTCAAGAATATCTTTGAAAAGATAATCATTACGTAATGAAAGTATGTATTCTTTTTTGTCGATGGAAGAAACTGCATTTAATACTTCGGGGTAACCACCATAAATCAGAAGGTTTTCTAAAGATTGAATAATCTGCATTCCTCCCTGCTGGTGATAAAGTTCGAAGACAGAAACGGGAAATAAGATTCGTACAATATTTCTTCCGGTAAGCGGTTCACCTAATTTATTTGATAAATTGAATGAAGATGAACCTGTTGCAATGATTTTAATTTCAGGAAAATTATCGACCAAAAGTTTTAGCCCAAACCCAATATTCGGAATTCGTTGGGCTTCATCGATAAATATCAATTCGTAGTTGCCAAGAAAAGTGCTAATTTTATTTAAACGTTGCGATGAAAGAATTTCTCGAAGTTCAAAATTATCGCCCGAACCTACATATATTTTCCCCTCAAATCCTGAAATAAGTTTTTTTACCAATTCCGTTTTACCAACTCGCCGGGGGCCATATAAAACAAAAACTTTTCCTTTTTTGAGGAAAGAATTGTTTTGAGATTCAAGATATCGATTGTACCAAAACATTGCACCTTTTTTTTAGAATTAGCAAAACTAATAAAAAAAACACAAATTAGGCAAGTTTAGTTTCCGAATTTAGCTAAATTAGGCAAGTTTAGTTTCCGAATTTAGCTAAAAATTGAAATGTCAAATTAAAATACGAAAGAAAAGTTATGCAATAATTAGAGATTTTTGTCAATTTGCAATGTTTTTTTCATTCGGAACCCCTTTTTATTTTTTTCAATGGTTGCACATTCAGTATAAAAATCGTGTTCAAAAAATAAAATATACCCTTTTTCTATTACTTCATTTAAAAATATTTCCTTTTCTTCCAAAGCTTTTACCGGATACAAATCGTACGCAGCTAACCAGAGTAATGGAATGTTTGCTGCCGTTGGAATGAGATCGGATGTATAAACAAATGTCTTTCCTTCGTGCTGAATATACGGAATCATTTGTCCCGGAGTGTGGCCATCGAAAAACCGGACTTCAATATTTGGAAAAAGTACCCCTTCGTTTTCCACCAAATTTAATTTCCCTGAATTATAAAGGAAATCCAACACTTCGGTATGATATGCAGCTTTTTCGCGGGCATTCGAAATTTTGGAATGTTCCCACTGTTTTTTGCTGCACCAGTAATTTGCCTTCTGAAAAGTAAGTTTCTTTTCACCGTTAACATTTTTCACCGATCCGGTGCAATGATCCCAATGCAAATGTGTTAACAACACATCTGTGATTTCTTCAGGTAAATACCCATTTTGTTGTAACGATTCTTCTAAATGGTTTCCCGCTTTAACACCATTGTTTTGAAGGTATTTTTCTGAATAGTGGTTACCAACACCGGTTTCAATAAGAATTTTCCGATCACCCTGATCAACCATCAAACACCGCATTGATAATTTCGTAAAATTATTTTCATCGGCAGGATACATTTTACTCCAAAGTACTTTTGGAATTACACTAAACAGTGCACCTCCATCGCAATGTAAATGGCCCGCTGAAATAGGAATAAGTTTCATTCTTTTTAATTTACAGCATGTAAAATTAGATCAATAAATCAGCGCACCAAATCCCACTTTCTCTGAAAAACAGAATCTTGCGAAATGTCCATTACATGTTTAACTACTCCGTAATAATCTTCTATTCCCTTTTCAATTTTGTTCGTTTTCAGGTAAGTATCATTTACTTTCGATGCTACTTTATTTATTTTTTTATTTCTCAAATTTAACCAGTGTTCCTGAATTCGGCGAAAATCATTTTTTACATTTCCATTTAACTCTTTTATGATTTCAGGGTATTGTTCCATTTGGTAACCCTGGTAAATGAAAAATTTCAAAATATATAAATTTGCCGAATACTGGAGTTGTTTCGATTCGCTTTGCGAGCAAACCAACCAGGCATAAAAGTTTGCTTCGGCCTCGCTTGAAATTCCAAACTGGTGTGCTTTTTCGTGTGCAAGCACAAATGGATATTCAACAGGCAGGTTGTTTTTATTAATGTGTACTTCGCTAAAAAACGGACCATAATATCCCGATATTCCTGCTTTGGCAAAAAAACGACTGAATGTAATATTTTTTGCTCTCCGTTTTCCTGCCGGGTAATTAATTTGCAAAACCGGTGCAAGTTTGTTGTACGATTTTTCAATTAAGCGCTCAATTTCAATCATGTTAAAATTATTAAAAGTGCAAAATGAATTGTTGGTTTTTACAATTAAATCTTTTAAAACTGAAATAAATTCTTCGGCATCCGGTTCACGTTCAGCCAAGTCAATTCTTTGATTAATGTTGTTTCTGAAATAATTATAACCCCACAAACTATAAAACAGAATGTAAACACTTGCAAAAATATTTAAGACAATTTTTCCCGAATTTTTGAGCGAAATTTTTTTGAAAATCGATAATATTATTATTACGACTGCTGCAAAAATAAGAAGCAAATAAAAAATATCGTCGAGAGAAAACGGGAAAAAGCTACTTGTTTTTGAAAGTATTTTGGTTACAAAAGGATAAATTCCACGGGAGTAGATTTTTTCAGCCCAAAACGGATTTCTTGCAAAAATTTCGGTTAAAACATAAGTCGCAATGGCCAACCACGGCAAAACCGACCACCGGTTAAAAACATATTTTAAAATTTTACTAAGCACAATTTTAGCCATTCTTTAAAACGGTGCAATGTAATAAAAGCAATTTTTAAGAGATAAATTTTTTGCGTAGTTTAAATAATTTTAGTTGATAACGACCAACGTTTTTGTTTCGGTATGAAAAAGGGAATCGGGAGCAAACGGGTTAATATCGATAATTTCTAAAGTAACCAGGTAATTACCAGGGTCTAAAATTCCAAATGAGATTGTATCGTGAGCCAAAATGCAAGGCCTTTTCATAGAGCCATTAAAATGTTTTTTAACCAGTATGTTTTTTGATTCAAATGTAAGCGAAGAGGTTTCGTAATATTCACAACCATAATAAACCATGCTAACTTGCTGGCCGGTTTTAGGTGATACAGGAATAAAGGTAAATTCTTCCGATTTCAAAAGTGCAGGTTCTTCATATAAAATTGTTTCTTCGGCACAATTAATTACAGAGAGAGAAATTACAAGGAGAAGGAATGTTTGAGACAAAATGTTTTTTAGTTTCATTTTAGATGGCTTTTTAAACATTAATAAAGACGAAAAACAGTTTGAAAAGGTTGCTTTTATTTTCTTAACAATTAGTTTTAGAATTAATGAGGAACTTATTGTAAATAGCTGACAAAATACGAAAACCCGGTGCAGGAATTTTACCCATAAAAGATTTCTGAGATTGCCTTATTCTATAAATATAAAATAAATGAGGCAATTGAACAAGTTACCATAAAAAAACAGCTTACAGATATTTCTGATTGCATTGAACGGTGGGTTATTGTTCTTCTTCACTCCAAATCAATTTCCTTGTTTTTGTAGTGTTGAACATTCATAGCAATCACACAAATTTATAATCAATCTTTTTCTTTATCTTTATGATACCGAAATCATTAACTAAATAAAACCTCTCTAAATGAAAAAAATAGTAAGTTTTATCTTTTGTGTATTCCTCGCACAACAAATATTTGCCGTTGAAATATACCCCGGCGAAAAAGATACATTAACATCTTTCATTTTTAATTCAGGAACTCCTTACAATTCTTACGATATAAGTTTTCGTGATTTACCTGAATTTCTTGAATTTAAAACACTTGAAGTTTATTCAATCTACTCATGGTTTACCTACAAATATTATATTCAATTTGAATTAAATGCACAGAACGATGCTCCTTTTGCCGATACAACTTTTTATATGGATTTTGAATTTAGCATTAATGAAACAAATAAACGATTTGACACAGTAGCTGTAAATGTAAGTATTCAGAATCCTAAAATTATTGCCGGGTTTACCACAGACATTAATGTTGGGTCAAATCCGCTGACAGTATCATTTACAAATTTATCAACCGGGAAATATACCGACTTGCTCTGGGATTTCGGTGATGGCGAAATTTCGTCGGAAGAAAATCCAGTTCATTTGTACGACTCAACCGGAACTTTCGATCTGCAACTAATTGCTTTAAACGAAACTTCTGCAGATACCTTTTTTCAGGAAAATTACATTAGGGTTTTTAATATGCCAACTGGGAAAGTTACCGGTGATAAGGGAATATGTCCGGGTGACTCTACAGAAATTACATTTACTTTTTCGGGATTGCCGCCCTGGGATTTTACCTGGGGAAGTGGCGTGGAACAATTTGATAAAACAACATCCGATTCAACATTTGTTATTTTTGCAAAAACAGAAAGCTCATATTTTCTTACTAGTCTTCGTGATGCAAACGATACAACAATTTTCGTTTTTAACGATACCGCAAAAGTCTGGTTAAATCCGGTTCCCGAAAAACCCGAAATTTTGTATAATAAATCTGTTTCTATTTGTGAAGGTGAAACTATTCAGTTGAATGCGACTGCCGGGTTCGATGTTTATCAATGGACAAATGGTGGACAAACGGAAATTATTGAAGTTACACAATCAATGCAAATTGCAGTTAGGGTCGCCAATCAATTCGCCTGCTTTAGCGATTTTTCTGACACTCTCGAAATTGAAGTTTTAGATTTGCCTTCGAAACCTGTAATAACACAAAATCTCGACACACTTGAAATTATTGAAGTTGATTCAATTCAGTGGTACTTAAACGGGGACACCATTTCAGGGGCAACAGCAAATAAATTAGAAATTGATAAAAGTGGCAGTTATTATGTAGAAGTTTTTAATAAAAACAGATGTAAAAATGTTTCGGATGAAATGTATTATGTTTATTCTGAATCAAATTTGATTACAAAAGCAGAGGATAAATTCAAGATAATACCAAATCCTTTTACCGATAGAATAAACATCATTTATTCAGGAAATCGTACCGATTTAATCAGTTGGGAAATTATTCAATTAGATGGGAAAGTAGTAAAATTGAAAAACCTGTGGCAAAAAGATAATATCTCAATGCAAATCCCAACAAGCGATATTCCATCCGGGATCTATTTTTTAATAATTCAAAGTACTAATTTGGTAATAACACAAAAACTAGTAAAACAGTAACAAGTAGGTTTCAAACTTTGTTTTTGTAAAGTAAGGTTCAAAGCCAGTCACAGGGAACAACATGCAGTTTAATTTTTTTATGGCTGATTATTCTTCAATAATCTTGCGGTTTTTTAAATCGTATTTATCGCCGTCTTTTAATAAATAAAACGACGGCATTTCAGGAATAACAGGGTTATTATCTCGACGCCAGAAATTACCATCGTACAGCGCTACGTAACTTTTGCCAATTACTTCAAATGTATCTTTTTCTACTATAATTGCCGTGCTTTCATCAAGCCCAATTCCAAGGAGTTCTGGTTTTTCCTTTAGGATTTCAAACATGTCGAATTGCCGGTTCCTGGCCAATAAATGCTGGTCGATGGCTACATTTTTAATAAATCCAAAACCAATTTCGTGGTCGCCCATCATAATAGTATTGTCTTTTGTGTCGCCACGTGCAAGGTACGATCCCTGAATGGTTGCACCTGCTGAAGACCCGCCAATAATACCGCCACGTTCCAACACTTTTTGGCATTCATCAACAACCCGGGTATTCATATAAGCGTCAACCAATTTCCATTGCCGTCCTCCAGTAAACCAAATTCCGCTTGCTTCTTTAATCGGTTTAACAAATTGTTTAGTGTCTGCAATTTTCGGATCGCGGGTATGAATTACCGAAACTTTGGCCGCCCCAAAATTTTTAATCATTTTACTGAATTTCCAATCTTCAGGAAATTCGTCGCTATTACCTGCTGTTGGGATTACGACTATTTTTGCTTGTTCCCCACCGGCCAGTTCAACAAATTTTTCGATAAGTGAATTAGCGGAACCCCCGCCAACAATCATTAATTTGCCATTTTCGGGGCCAACAACCTGTGCCGAAACATTGAACATAAAAAATAAAAAGGGCAGAATAATCAATATTTTATAATTCATAATAAAAAAATATTTAGACAGTATAAATATTTCAAAATGGTTTTAATATTGAAATTTTGGACTTTGTAATTTAATGTATTTTGGTGCTTTCAATTGAGATTTTCACATTGTGTAGCCAGGCTTTATTTAACAATCACATTATTCACAAGTACAAGCTTGTAAGCTATTTATAATCTGGCTCAGGACATCATATTTTAAATAGTAAAAAGTATTTTTACCCTCACGTTTCGAACACAATACCCCTTTGTCTTTTAAAATACCAAGGTGGTGCGAAGTTGTTGATTGTTCGATTTCCAATAATTCGTGTATTTCGGTAACAGTCAAACGTTTTCCGCCTTCAAGGTGTTTTAAAATGGCGATGCGCATTGGGTGAGCGATTGCTTTTAGCATGCTTGCTGCAATTTCCAGCCTGTCGGCATCTAACTCCTTGATTTCTACCATAATTAAAAAATTTATAAATGCAAATATATAAATATTTAAGGATTATGCTATGCTAATTATTTAATTTGAATTAATTTTGAATAACAATAAAAAGACAACTATTTTTTGTTAAAATATTACTTTTGTAAATGAATTTATTCTATGTTCGTTTTTTAATTCAATGAAGGGATTTTTAAATTAAATGACAACGATAAAAAAAATTAAATCGCCTATAGAACAGGAACTCAAAGATTTTGAACCCTATTTTAAAAAATCTCTACAAAGCGACATACCTCTTTTAGGAACGATCTTAAAGTTTCTTTATCGTACTAAAGGAAAACAAATCAGGCCAATTTTTGTTTTTTTGTCGGCCAGTTTACATGGTCGAACAAATGAGTTCTCGCAACTTGCCGCCTGTTCGGTTGAGCTACTGCACACAGCTACCCTGGTCCACGACGATGTGGTTGACGAATCGTATGAGAGGCGTGGTGCTTTTTCGTTAAATGCACTCTGGAGGAATAAACTTGCGGTTTTGGTGGGCGACTTTATTTTGGCAAGGGGATTATTGCTTCAGCTTGAAAACAAAAAATACAACTTTTTACATTTAATTTCGAAGGCTGTCCAGGATATGAGCGAAGGTGAAATCCTTCAGATGAAAAAAAGCAGAAAACTTGATATTGACGATGAAACTTATTTTGAAATTATAAGGAAAAAAACCGCTTCGTTAATTGCTACAAGTATGGCTATTGGTGCGGCCTCAACATCGGACGATCCGGAATTGCCGAAAAAAATGTACAAAATTGGACAAGATGCAGGAATTGCTTTTCAAATTAAAGACGATATTTTTGATTACCAGGCTAAAGGAATCCTGGGAAAACCTACTGGGAATGATATTAAAGAGAAAAAAATAACCCTTCCTCTTTTGTATGTTTTAAATAATTCAAAAGCTTCTGAACGCAAACGGATCCTACGCCTTATTAAACGCAAAAATAAAAATGCAGAAGTTGTTAAAGAACTTATTAACTTGGTTATTGATAGGGGGGGGCTGGATTATGCCGCACTTAAAATGACAGAATTTAAAGACAAAGCTGTAAAAGCATTAATGGAATTTGACGATTGCGAAGCACGTACATCCTTAATTGAGTTGATGGATTATATTACTACACGAAAGAAATAATTTTCTTCTTTATAATTTCATGGTACTTAACAAAGAGATTTCGAAATAAGTTTGCAAATATCTATTTTTAATTGAGAAGGAATTATTATGATCAGGATTTATTATTTTAATTTCTCGTTATTCTTGTGTCTTTTATTGTCGCGTATTGTTTTTTTCTCCATATTTTTTTGGAATGCGTCGTTTAAATCAATCCCGGTTTGATTAGCCAAACAAATTAACACCCAAAGAACATCGGCCATTTCATCGGCCATTTTATATTTTTTGTCGGATTCTTTAAACGATTGATCGCCAAATTTCCGGGCCATTATTCGCGCAAGTTCACCCACCTCTTCAGTAAGGATTGCCATGTTCGTCAATTCGCTAAAATACCTAACACCATAATTCTTTATCCAATTATCAACTTGTTGCTGGGCTTCGTTTATTGTAATTTGTTTTTTATTCATTGTTAAAAATCTTTATGTTTCGAATCGATAATTATTGTCACCGGACCGTCATTTATCAGCGCGACATCCATCATTGCGCCAAATTCCCCAGTCCCGACTTTTTTCCCCAATACATTTTCGATGGAAGAAACAAATTTTTCATACATCGGTATTGAAAAATCTGGTTTAGCAGCTTTAATATACGAAGGGCGGTTCCCCTTTTTTGTGCTGGCGTGCAAAGTAAATTGGCTCACCACAATTATTTCACCATTAACATCCATTACCGAAAGGTTCATAACACCATTTTTATCATTAAAAACCCTGAGATGAACAATTTTTTTCACCAGCCATTCAATGTCTTCCTTTGTATCGGCATTTTCTATACCTACAAAAACGAGTAACCCTTTTTTGATTGAAGAAATAATTCCCCCTTCAACTTTTACCGAAGCCTCGGAAACCTTTTGAACAACAATGCGCATAATTTAGTATTTATCAATTAATGTTGTTTAGTTAGTTAAATGGAATTTAAAGCGATTTACAAAACCCATCTATTATTTTAAAGAGCCAATTTAGTCTGAGTGGAGTTGAAGACCATCTTTTTAACTAAACAACATTAAATTATTAATTGCGAATTTAAAAAATGATATAAATTTCTCGGACAAAAGGATGCACAATTATTTGACTTATAAAAAAACGGCCATCTTCTTTAACGAATAACTGAATTTTCTTTGCAATGTAATAAAACTTAAGTCACGGAAAATATTAATGCCTTTTGTATGGGACACTTTTTTATGATTTTAAATTTAAACTTTGTAAAGGTATTTTTGGAATTTTACATGATTTGTTGATTTCAGTTGAGACAATAACTTTTTATAATGCCCCAATTCATTATTTTTACCAAAAATTCAAAATAATGAAACTGGTTTTTGCCACAAACAATATGCACAAGCTCGAAGAATTGCAAGCTATTATTGGTGATAGATTTGATTTGCTGAGTTTGCAGGAAATCGGTTGCAACGAAGAGATCCCTGAAGAGCAGCCAACCCTGGAAGGAAATGCCAGACAAAAAGCGTTTTATATTTTTACTAAATATGGTTACCCTTGTTTTGCCGATGACACAGGCTTAGAAATTGAAGCATTAAATGGTGAACCGGGAGTTTTTTCGGCTCGTTATGCCGGGCCGGTAAAAAATTCGGACGATAACATGAAAAAGGTTCTGGAGCTGTTGGCAAAAATAAAAAACCGGAATGCCCGTTTTAGAACTGTAATTTCGCTGGTTATAAATGGCGAAGAAAGACAATTTGAAGGAATTGTAGTTGGTGAAATTATAAATGGGAAAAAAGGGCAGTCAGGTTTTGGTTACGATCCGATTTTTCAGCCTTCAGAATTTGACAAAACTTTTGCTGAAATGGCCCTTAAAGACAAAAACAAAATAAGTCATCGCGGACGTGCAGTGCAAAAATTGGTTCAATATTTAAAGATGTTGGAATTGAATAACGATTGAAATTTTATGCGAAAATATTTTCTTTTGATTTTTACGAGTGTTCTGTTTTTTCAAACGCTTGCCCAGCGGGGAAAAGGAACCTGGCAGGACTTCTTGTCGTTTGCTAATGCAACAAAAATAGCAATAGCCAACGAAAAAGTTTTCTGTGTAACCGATGGCGGTTTGTTTTTTTACGATCTTCAGGATAACAGTATTAATAAATTTTCAGGATTAAACGGTCTCTCAGATTTTGGGATTAAGACCATTGCCTTCGGTAAAGAAAACAATGTTTTAATTGTGGCTTACAAAAACAGTAATATCGACCTTGTTTTTGAATCGGGAGTGGTTAATCTGTCTGATATAGAACGCAAACAAATTACAGGCGACAAAACAATAAACAATATTACTTTTATCGGGAACGAAGCTTATCTGTCATGCGGTTTTGGAATTGTGGTATTAAATCTCGACAGAAAGGAAGTAAAAGATACTTATTTTATTGGCGAAGGCGGAACAACTGTGCGGGTTAACGATGTAGAAACCGACGGCAATTTTATTTATGCTGCAACTGATGAAGGAATTTTAAGGGCTGACAAAAATAGTCTTAATTTGCTCGATTATAGAAATTGGAATAGAATTGAAAATATTCCTCATTCAGCAGAAAAATTTAGTCATTTAGTTGTCCACGGAAATAAACTGATTGCCAATTTTACACCGGATCAATACAATCAGGATGTAATGTATGCGCTTACAGGTGAAAATTGGGACACATATTTGCCACAAATAAATTATATGCACGATGCGCAGGTAAACGAAAATTATTTGGTCGTAACCAGCCGTTCCGAAATTTATGTTGTTGACAGTAATCATACTATTTTGGGCATGTTGAATTCATATACTTTAGAAGATCAAATAGTTGCACCAGTAAATCCCCGGAGTTCTGGAATTACCGGAGATGGTTCTTTGTGGGTTGCTGATTACGAAAATGGGATGATCCGTTTTTTAGGAGAAAGTTTTGAATCGGCTTATCCAAACGGGCCGCAAGATAACCGCATGTTTTCTATGCTCGCAAATGGATCCGATATTTGGGCGGTGCCGGGTGGCAGGAGCGATTCCTGGAGCAATACATGGCAAGTACCAAGATTTCAGTTGTTCAATAATGGAGAATGGAAATACTTTAACAAAATAAAATATCCGGAATTGGATGGCTTTTTCGATATTGTTTGCATCGCGGCCGATCCATCCGATCGGGAACATATTTTTGCAGGAAGCTGGGGTGGTGGCGTACTTGAATTTCAAGGCGACCAGTTTTTAAACCGGTTTACCAATCAAAATAGCCCGCTACAATCTGCTCTCCCACAGCAACCAACCGAGCCTTTTGTTAGGATTGGGGGATTGGATTTTGATTCGCAAGGGAATTTGTGGATAACAAATTCTGAAGTTCCTGAGAACTTATTAAAACTTTCTCCCGATGGCGAATGGGAAACATTCGTTCTCCCGGAAGTGGCGAACCAACGAAATATAGGACAATTGATTGTTACTCAAAACGACGATAAATGGATTTTAATCCCCCGTGGGCACGATGCTTACGTGGTTGACAAAACAGGAACACAAAAAAAACGTTTGTTGGTAACTTCGTATTTCAATAATGGCGAAAACGAAATATTTAACCGGATGAACGATGTTTATTCCATTGCCGAAGATAATGAAGGTGCTATCTGGATTGGAACTTCAAAAGGTGTTGCGGTGTACAATAATGCAGATAGAATTTGGGAAACTGATAATTTTTATGCTAGCCAACCCAGCCTCGACCTAAACGACGGATTGTACCACCCTTTGTTAGAGACTGAAACTGTAACGGCCATTACCGTTGATGGGGCAAACCGGAAATGGATTGGGACAAAAAATTCGGGGGTGTATTTAATTTCCGAAAACGGTGAAAAGGAAATATTACATTTCACCCAGGAAAATAGCCCACTGCTTTCAAATAATATTACTGCAATTGTAATAAACCAACTAAATGGGGAAGTATTTTTTGGAACCGACGGGGGATTAATTTCGTACATGGGCGATGCAATTGAGGGGAAAAATGCTTACGAAAATGTATATGTTTATCCAAATCCGGTGAGGGAAACCTACCTTGGGCAGGTTACAATTACAGGCTTAATTGAAAATACAGATATAAAAATTACCGATATCAGTGGAAACCTGGTTTATAATGCGCAATCATTGGGAGGGCAAGCAACCTGGGATGGCAATAACTTAAATGGGATTCGGGTAAAAACAGGTGTTTACCTGATTTTTTGCAACGATGAATCCGGTGAGGAAACACACATCACAAAACTTCTTTTTATAAATTGAAATTGATAAGTGAATTATTTAAAATTCTCGTGTTGAATACACTAAACCCGAAACTTTTAAATTGAAATAATGCTGGCGATTACCGAAGGAATAGTTTTGCATTTTATTAAATACGGCGAAAGCAGTGTAATAGCTACGATTTATACCCGTGAATTTGGACGGCAATCGTACATTGTAAATGCGGCCCGCAGCAAAAAATCGAAAAATAAAGCCAGTCTTTTACAACCCCTTTTTTTAGTAGATTTGGTTACTTATCAAAAACAAAACCGTGATATCCAGCGCGTAAAAGAAATAAAAAGCAAGCAAGCATATCAAACTATTCCGTTTGATATTGCAAAATCAACTCAGGCAATTTTTATTTCAGAAATGTTGTACAAAACGCTAAATGAGCAGGAGAGTTTTCCCGAGATGTTCGATTTTATTAAAAACTCTCTTCTATATTTCGATTTGATGGAAAAAGGATTTGCAAACTTTCACCTTTATTTTCTTTTTCGCTTGTCGGGATACCTTGGATTTTTACCCGATACCAACCCGGTAGGCTTCGAAGCCTGGTTCGATTTACGCAAAGGTGCGCTTGTCCCTTTTGAACCGTCGCACCCTTTGTTTATAAACAAAGAAGTAACAGAGTATTTTTGCAAGTTATCCACCCTTAAAATTAAGGAATTAGCTAATTTAAATATCTCAAGAATATTGCGTGAAAGTCTTTTAACAAAACTGATTGAATATTTTCAGTTGCACTTTGAAAGTCTTGGTGAAATAAAATCGCGTGGAGTATTAAAAGAGGTTTTTGAATAAAAGCAGATAAATTTATGAATAGTTCAGGCTAAGTTCCCCTAAAAATTACAGCTTCGTAAATAAAAATATCAGCGGTTTTCCAGCCATCCCAACCCAGCCCGGCTTTGTCGCGTGCGCAATGACCCAAAAACCCGGCTAAATCCCATCCGGTTTTTGTGGCAACTTGTGGTAAAAAAGTCCCTGAATTCAATCCTTTTTTAATATAAATGCCATGTTTGCCAAGTTCAATTTCTTTTACAGACTCGATTCTTTTCAAAGGCGAGAGTACAGAAATTTCCAATTCCAAATTTTCCAGGTCTTTAATTTTTAAATCGTCAAACCTGTGGTCGCAAGTAGCCGAAACAGCCATTTTTTGCACCAATTCGTTTAGCGTTTTTTCATCTGCAAAATTACCAATGCAGCCCCTCAATTCACTTTTTATATAAATGCTCACAAAAACCCCGGTTATTTTGTTTAATACTCCTTTTATTTCAGGAGGGATTATTTTCGCACGTTTACCGGTTTTTATGAATTTTTCGATTGAGGCACGGGCTTTTCCTAAAATTTCTTTTTTTTCTTCTTCAGAAATGTGAAATGGATCATCGTTATTAAAAATAGCAATTGAGCCATAACCAACTACACGGTTTTTGTCGCCAAAAGGTTTGGTGTCGCCCGAATTCTGATAATCAATTCTTACGTACGAAACTTTCATTTTTTCAGTCAAATACATCAGTGTAAGAACCGAAGTCCAACCACAAAGCGAAGTGGCAAGGTTTTTAATATTCAATTTTTTATTTTCACTTAAAACCCTGACGAGCTCAGTTGCCCTATTACTGCAAATTGCCTGCGTTGTAATTTGATCTACTTTATTTGCGTCTTCATATTCAGGGTAATGCGAAAAATCGGTACTTATTATAAATAAATTTTCGGAAGTAAAATACGGCTTTAACGATTTGCCTATTTTTTCGCATTCTTCAGCACTATTTGTTCCTAAAATAATTGGGATAAGTAAAAACTTGCTGCCGAGTTTTTTTTGTAAAAAAGGCAATTGAACTTCAAGGCTATGTTCAAAATTGTGTGCTTCGTTTTTTTGCTGAAAAACAGTTGAAGAATTAATTAAGGAATTTGCAAGTTCCTTGTCAACGTTTAATTCCCCTAATGGTGTAATATAGTTCCCACTGCAATAAACTGCTGCACCGTTAAAATAATAGTTATGGCTTGAGGCCAGCACAAAAACCCTTTTGTATTTGGCATCATCAGGAATTTGATTGTAAGCCGATGCTGCAATTTGCCCGCTAAAAATATATCCGGCGTGAGGTACTATTAAAGCCTGAAGTTGGTGCTGGGAATTTATTCTTTTTTTTGCCTTCCTGAAAAATCCGGCAAGTTGTTGAGTAAGTTCTTTTTTTGATGCGGGATAAAATTTCCCGGCAAATGAAGCTTTCCTGTTGTTTTTATTCTGCAAATGCCAATTCATTAATTACGTTAGCATAATCATAAAGTAACCAGGCCCTGGCATATTTCGGGTGACTTATACGATATGCGCTTAAATATTGTCTCGCTTCCGTTTCGTTCATTATTTTTTGAACAATTACCCGGTGGAAACCATTGTCGCTTTTTTCAATAAAAGTTAAAGGATAGCCCATGTTTTTTAATGTAACTACAAACCGTTCAGCATTCGATTTTATTTTGAAACTGCCACTGACAATACGGTATATTTGAGTTTCGGGCTTTTTGGCTGATTGTTGTTGAGTAGATTTCTCTGGTGTTTTATTAATCTGTGAAGGCGGTATTTGATCTGGCCCGGTTAAATTTTTGCTTTCTTTTTCTGCTTGCAATTGAGCTACTTCTTTTTCCTGTGATTTTTGCGGCTCCAGTTTTTGAATGTATTTAACGTTTGTGTCGTCTTGAGTGGTGGTTTTGGGGGGAATTGCGGGTGTTTCGTTTTGTGTTATTAAGTTTTTGCTTTCTTTTTCTGGTTGAAGTTGTGTTTCATTTAATGTTTGGTTTGTTCCTGGTGCGCGGTTCTGAAAGTATTTAACTTTCAAATCGCCGGGCGTGGTTGTTTTTGTGGGAACTGTGGAAGTATTTTCTTGGTCTGTTAATGCTTTGTTTTCTTCTTCCGGCTGAATATCAACAACGTGTTTTGTTGGGTCTGCGTCTGGTTCGCGATCTTGAAAATATGCAAACGGGATATCACTCGGAGTGGTAATTTTTTTAGGTATCATCGCTTTCTTTTTGCCTGAACAAGATTGAAAAAGGATAATGGCCACAAAAAGTGTGAACACAAGTAAATTTTTCATAATATGATATTATTTATTTGCTGCGTGCAATTGTAAAATTTATTTTATCAAATGTAAGTGATACTTTTTTTCAAAAAGTGCCTGAAAGTGTGGCAGAATCAAAACTTGTAAACAAATTGATGTTAAAAACCACAATTAAAATGAGCTTTTTAGCATGATTAAAAATTAATTGAACATGTTATTAAGGGATGCAAAATTTAAAATTGAAATTGATATTTGTATTTCAAGGCTCCGTTTTAATCAATTGATTTTTTAACTTTGGTTTTACCCAAAACTAATATTTTATGGAAGAAGGGAAACTAATATCTGTTTTTGAGTTGCTTGTTTCTGCCGGCAATTCTATTCTAAAAGTTTATAACGGCAACAATTTTGAAACAGAATTAAAATCAGATAATTCACCTGTAACACGTGCTGATAAAAGTTCGGGTAAAATAATAAATGATGGGTTAAACCAATTGTTTAATACCATTCCGATAATTAATGAAGAAAATCAAATCCCGAATTATGAAGTGCGGGAAAAATGGAGGCAATTTTTTTTGGTCGATCCTTTAGATGGAACAAAAGAGTTTATTAAAAAGAATGGGGAGTTTAGTATTAACCTGGCTTTAATTGAAGACAACAAGCCTGTTGAAGGCTGGATTTATCAACCACTGCTTGGGAAAGGCTGGTATTGTAAAAAAGGCGGTGGAATTTATGAATTCGATGAAAGGCTTCAATTTAATAGAATAAATCAGTTTGAAACGCAATCAGGGAATATTCGGATTGTAACCAGCCGATCGTTTTTCAAAAAACGTGAAATTGACTTGATCGACAAAATTAAAAAACATTATTCAGTTGAAATAATTCATAAAGGGAGCTCTTTAAAACAAATTGCAATTATTTTAGGCGAAGCCGATATGTACTTAAAGGCAGGCCCATGCTCTGAATGGGACACTGCACCGGGACAATTAATGGTGGAAGAATTTGGTGGTACAGTATTTCGCATTGATAATTTTCAAAAGCTTTGCTATAATAAACCGATTCTGAAAAACCCACATTTTGTTATGCTTAACAAAAACCTGAACACACTGGGTTTGTTAGTTTCTTAAAAGAAATTATTGAGGAATAAAGTTGGAGGATTTTAGGCTTTTTAATTACCGGCTTCTGACGATGATATGGCTTTGTGTATTTGGTAAAACAAATTTCTACTAAATATTGAGAAGAAATTTTAAAATAGTCCTGAATTTTTTCCTTTTTTTGACACAGTTGCAAACTACTCCATGTGAAAAACTTACGTTCTTTTTACGGAAAAAGCGCAACTGTTTATGTACTTTAGCAAACTTAGAACTGAAAAAAGAAAAGTAATGAAAGGAATAATAATTATTACAATCGTTTTTGCCTTAGTATTTATAGGATGTAAAACTACAAAACAACCTGCCCAATCGCCGTACACAAGTGATAATACAGAGCAACCAAAAGTATTTTCGGTGCCTGAAACCAGTACTGAAACATTGGTAAAAGAAGAGCCAAAAGTAGTAGAAGAAAAACCAATTGCAGTTCGGAAGGAACAGGTAACTTTCACTAAACAAGAAGATAAAACACAAAACGAAACCAATACTTTTTTTGTTATAATTGGTTCGTTTAGTAAATTGGAAAATGCAAAAAATTTCCGCAATACTTTATTAGGTGAAGGGTTTATTCCAATTGTTTTGCACAGCGAAACAGGTTATTACCGGGTTTGTATAAATTCGTTTAAAAACGAACAGGAAGCACGTAACCGGATTTCTGATGTGCGTAAAGCATTTCCAAAATATTCAGATATCTGGCTTTTATTTAAAGAATAAGTTTAGCCTGAACTATTCCGAAATTGAAATATTTTAAACAAAAAAAATGCTCGATTCTCGCTTCTCAAAATAGCTCAGGCTATTTCTGCAAGGCTCAACTCAGTGTTCCCTTTATTCTTTATATTTTGAATTCTCATAACGAAAAACTCATGAATAATTCAGGTTAGAGAAAAAATCATTATCCGTCAAACGGGCACTTCCAAAAAGAGCAGCGTTTTCTTTTAATGTTGCAGTAAATATTTTCAAAAAGCAACCTTTTTCTTTTAATGATTTTTCGAATATTTCTCCGAAAAGAGGGAAGGTTTTAGAAATGTTACCACCTAAAACAATGGCATCTGCTTGAAAGAGAGTTAAAATGGGTTCTAAAAAGCAGGCTAATTTAATCCCGAAATCAGGAAAAAGTTGCCGGGCAAAAATATCATTTTCATACCGTTCTGCTAATTCTTTTACTCCCAAAATTCTTCTACCGGTTTGTTGAAAGTAGCGGGTTACAAAACCACGGGTTGAAAAATAATCGTCGGCAATTCCATTTTCAAAAGGTAAATTATATACCCAACCGTTTTCAGGAACAAAATTACCCCTTACAATTGGAATTCCATTTTCAAGAAATGAAGAGCCAAAACCAGTTCCCAAAGTAATTGCAAGAACACGCTTGTATTTGTTTGTTTCGCCCAGCCACGTTTCTCCAATCCCAAAAGCTGAGGCATCGTTAACAAACCGGATTTGTTCATTTCCCAACAACAACTTTTCTGCTAAAGCTGTTTTGATATTTACCCTGAGAAGATGGCCAAACTTGGCCACTCCTTCAAAAAGGGCCACTCCGTTTTTATAATCAAATGGCCCGGGCATGGCAATCCCAATCCCCGATATTTTATTTTTGCCAGCTAAATCAATAGTATTTTTAATACATAGGCCCCACGTTTTAATAATATTTTTAGCATTTCCGTTTGGATCAACTTTTTTAGTGACAGCAGAATTTTTTAGGACCTGTCTCTTTTTAATATCAATTGCCACAGAAGTTATGTGACTACCTCCTATGTCAACACCGATGCTTAGTTTGCCCATGTTTTTAATAAAATAATAAATTAGATTTTGTTTGTCATTATTTAAATTGAACAATTTATATAAAATCAATATTACATTTGTAATCAATTTGAAAAAAAAGACACCAATTGTTTTATATTCTGAAAAATGGAAAAAGATAAAAAACAACAGTTATTGGATCAGCGCTATTTAAAAATGGCAGATATCTGGGCGCAAAATTCTTATTGTAAAAGGAGAAAAGTTGGTGCCTTACTTGTTAAAAATAAGATGATAATTTCCGACGGATATAACGGGACACCTTCCGGCTTTGAAAATGTTTGCGAAGAGGAGAACAATAAAAGCAAACCTTATGTTTTACATGCCGAGGCAAATGCCATTACGAAAGTGGCAAAATCGAACAACAGTAGCGACGGGGCAACACTTTATGTTACTTCTTCGCCATGTTTGGAATGTTCGAAATTAATTATCCAGGCCGGGATAAAACGTGTGATTTTTACCGAAAATTATCGGCTTGAGGATGGAATCAACCTTTTAAAACGAGCAAATATTGATGTCAGACAGATAGAAATAGAATTAGAAAAAAAATAAAATGAACAAAAAAACGACTATAATATTACCTCTGTTAATTGCAGTTTCAATTGCCGGGGGAATACTAATTGGGAACATGTTAAGCCAAAATAGCCGACCGGTTATGGGTATGCTGGGCCAAAGCAAACCCAATAAATTGGCAACCATTCTCGATTTAATCGACCATGGTTATGTTGACAGTGTAAATACAAGTGATATTGTTGAGCAAACGATACCTGAAATATTGAAAAATCTTGACCCGCATACAACTTATATTCCGGCCCGCAACATGCAGGAAGTTCAGGAAGAAATGCAGGGAAATTTTTCAGGGATCGGAGTTCAGTTTTCAGTACAGGAAGACACGGTAAGGGTTATTGAAGTTATTTCAGGAGGCCCGTCGAGCAAGGTTGGTATTTTGCCTGGCGACCGGATTGTTAGGGTAAACGACTCTATTATTGCCGGGGTAAATGTTGAAAATAGTACGGTCTTAAATTTGCTTCGGGGCAAAAAAAATTCAAAAGTAGAAGTAGGGATCATCAGAAAGGGATCCGGCAATGAATTGGAATTCGAAATTATACGGGGCGATATCCCTATTTATAGTGTCGATGTTTCGTATATGATTGATGATGAAACCGGGTTTATTAAAGTTAGCAGGTTTGCAGACAAAACATATAGTGAGTTTATGCTGGGCATGCAAAAACTGGAGAATTTGGGTGCTTCAAAAGTAATTATAGATTTACGTCAAAATCCTGGTGGTTCGTTGTCAGGAGTATTGCGAATGGTAGATGAATTTTTGAAAAATGGGGAACCAATTTTATACACTGAAGGAATAAACCAACCAAGGAAAACGTATAATTCGTCGGGCAAAAATAGTTGGAAAGATATTCAGGTTTTTGTAATGATTGATGAATTTTCGGCTTCGGCAAGTGAGATTTTTGCAGGGGCACTGCAAGATAATGATCGTGGAATAATAATTGGCCGCCGCTCTTTTGGAAAAGGGCTGGTGCAGGAACAAATCCCTTTAATGGATGGATCGGCACTACGGTTAACAGTTGCACGGTTTTATACACCAAGTGGCCGCTGTATCCAGGGAGCATACGATAACGGGAAAGAAGAATATTATAACGACATGTATGAACGTTTTCACAGCATGGAGCAGTTGGTGGCCGACAGTATCCATTTTGCCGATTCGTTACAATACCAAACTAAAAGCGGAAGGATTGTTTATGGCGGCGGCGGTATAATGCCCGATTTTTTTGTCCCGGTTGACACATCAGGAAATTCAGAATATTTTAATCAAATTTACCGTAAAGGATTGATTTACTCCTTTGCTTATTCTTACGCTGACAAGCATCGCGAGGTACTGTCAAAATTTACAAAAGCTGAAGAATTGGAAAAATTCCTCGATGGAAAAAAGGTGTTGGCCGAATTCGTGAAAGATGCATCTGAAAAAGGGATTCTTAAAGATGAAAATGGGCTGAAAGAATCCGGACTAATTATTAATACTCAACTAAAAGCATACATTGCAAGAAACATTATTGGCGAAGAAGGATTTTATCCAATCATTAAAACCATTGACAAAACTCTTTTGCGTGCCATCGAAATTTCAGGACAAAATTTGTTGGTTGAAAACATTAGTAAAAACGATACTACTTCATTTTTGCCACAATTAAAGTAAAATTAAACTTCTTTTGAAGTTCGGGATTTGTATAGGCAAGAAATTGTTTTTGCTTTTCTATTTCAAAATTATTTTGAAGCAAAAGCTGCAAAATGTATTGTTCCGAATATTTATAAACAAAAACGCCATCCTGAGTTTTCGTCTCCCAAACACCCGGTTTAATTTTAGTGTAACTCAAAACGTTGTCTGTATTGTCGAATGTAAAAGCAAAAATTCCATTTGGTTTTAAAATGCGTGCCACTTCCGAGAAAATAGATTTTACAGGATTTATAAGATGCAAAACACCATTGGAAATTGCAGTTTCAAATATATTCTTTGCCAATGGGAAGGGGGTTTTTTCCAGATTGTGCAAAACTAATTTATCGGCAATTTGTTTCTTTTTGCAGAGTTCCAACATTTCCGGCGAACCATCTAATCCAGTAATTTTATATCCTGCTTGTTGAAATAGAACTGAGCTTGCTCCAGTTCCAATTCCTAAATCTACAATTTTACTTTTAGGAGAAATAAACACCTTCGACTCATCAAAAATTATTTTAGGTCCAGTCCAGTTGTTTTTTAGGATCGATTTGTCGTAATCTTTTGCAAATTTTCTGACAATATTTAAATTAGTTTCCGGCATTTATTTTGAATTTTCCAACATTCTAAGAATTGGAATTTTTGCCATTTCTATTACCTTTTCGGGAAGCACAACTTCGGGTTGTTCGTGTTTTAAACAGATGTAAAGTTTTTGTAAACTGTTCAATTTCATGTATTCACAATCGTTACATCCACAGGTTGAATCTATCGAAGGTGCCGGGATAAACATTTTATCGGGGCAAGCTTTTACCATTTGGTGCAGAATCCCACTTTCGGTTGCAACAATAAATTTTTTTGAATTGCTTTTTTGAACGTAATTTAAAAGAGATGTTGTTGAACCAATGTGTTCTGCCAACAAAAGAACAGGTTTCTCGCACTCGGGGTGTGCAATAAATTCAGCATCTGAATTTTCGTCCATCAATTTAGCGATTTTTTCTACCGAATATTGTTCGTGTACAATGCAGGCGCCATCCCATAAAACCATTTCGCGACCTGTAATACTGTTGATATAATTGCCTAAATTTTTATCGGGGCCAAAAATCAGTTTTTGATCTCTTGGAAAACTTTCAACAATCTGTTTGGCATTTGCCGATGTACAAACTATATCGGACATTGTTTTTAGTGCGGCCGTTGCATTAATATAAGTTACAACTTTATGGTCTGGATATTTTGCCTTGAATTCTGCAAATTTATTAGCCGGTGCCGATTCCGCCAGCGAGCAACTTGCTTTTAAATCGGGTAGAATAACCTTTTTAGAAGGGTTAATAATTTTTGCGGTTTCCGCCATAAAATGTACTCCTACAAAAACAATCAATTCTGCGCTTGTATTAGCTGCTGCCTGTGCCAATCCTAAACTGTCGCCCACATAATCTGCAATATCCTGCAGTTCGCCTTCAACATAAAAATGGCTTAAAATTACAGCATTCTTCTCTTTTTTTAAGCGATTAATTTCTTCAACGAGTTTTAATTTCGGATCAATCGTTTCGTCGATAAATCCTTTCTCTTCCAACATTTGATTAATCTGTATTTGTTCCATTGTTTCTTCCTGATTGTTCATCATCAAATAGGGCGCAAAATTAAGAATTCCTGTAAAAAAAACAGTCTTTCATCTTAATTGTTTGGGAATGAAGCATAAAAAAAGCCGCATAAAGCGGCTTTTAAGTATTGTAATAATATTGTTACTCTGAATATTCGCTCCAGGTTCCACCTGATTTAATTAATCGACGAGTACCTATTCCATTACTTCCATCGTAGTATGCAAATGAAACCAAATACTGTTGGTTTTCTACAGCACCATGATTTGCATCGAGCATGTCTCCTATCATTTCAACTAACAAATCGTTATCAGTTCCCGGTGTTTGTCCACTTCGAAGATCGAAATTGCCATATTTCGAAGTTGTAGAGAATAAAGCATAATCATCGCCTCCAAGTGAAATTTTAATTGCTGGATCAGCCCACCAGAAACTTTGAGTAATATCATTCGCGTTTAATGAATAATTTAACTCTTCGGAAACCGGCATAACACTTTGTTTTACTACCCAATTAATTCCATTATAAAGATATACCACATAAGTATCAAGATAATTGCCATAAACTAAAGCTGAATAAGTAATTGGAGCAGTTCCATTATCAATCGCATATTGCGCCAAATCTTCAAGTGCATTGGAAATACGGTAGAAATTTTTGTATTTACCGTTTCCTGTTGCTTCGTAAATAGCATCGGTAACTTCAACTGCATCGGAAGCATATGAAACCACTTCGCTTGTACCATCAGCATTTACCTGAATGTATCTTGTTACGTATTTAGCATATAAAATATATTGAGCTGTCATTTCTGCTCCAGCCTCATCTGCAAATACTTGTCTGTCTAACAATTTTCCTATTAATGCTTCAGCTACATCTTCATCTTCAAAATTACCGTAGCCTTGCCCCATCTCGTCATAATCGTTATCGCTAACCTCGTATGCATTATCTTCGTCAACTACAGGTTTTGAATAAAAATTGTAGGTTATCATCATCGACTGAGCATCTTCCGCAGTAAATTTTTTATAAAGAATTTCTGGAAGGAAATCTTTTGGTAAATCATAACCAGAAAAGTTTTTATAGTTGCCTACACTTTCATTACTTGAAAGTTCATAGTCTTCATCGGTAAGCGTGTATGCAGCCGGTGCTATTTGCAAATCCTTTAAGAAAAGAGCCTTTGAGTTTTCAGCATTAAGCGCTTTATCTAATTCATCGTTAATTTCCTGCATCGGCTCGCAAGCATTGAATATGAATCCAAATGCCAGTACAGTTAAAAATAATATCTTTTTCATAATTCCGTTTTTTAGAAGTTAATTCTTAAACCTGTTGACCACGTAGTTCCAAAACCGAAATAAACCAGGGCAGTTTGTTCGTCGTGAGTAGCTCCGTCGGTTGCATCGGCAACATATTCAGTATTTAGCAATTTGTTCACAAGCTCAGCAGCCGTTGCTCTTATGAATAATGCGGTTAGTGATTTTTTTTATTTGTAACAACACTAGTTCATCTTAAGAGCTAAAAAAAAGCATGACAAAATTAATTGTCATGCTTTTTTTATTTACTCCATTAAATTAATAATGGAAGAATATTACATTTTATTCTGCACTTTCATGGCTGAAATAGATACCATTTGAAAGTTGATCTACTCCATTATAAGATCCTTTCGTTGAGATAACTGTAATTGTGTCTCCAACTTTAATGCCTTTATCTTCGATTAAATATTTTCTATAATCGCCAGTTGCACCATAACCTGGGTAGCAGCCATACAGATAAATTTCACTGTCGCCATCTTTCAAATATAGATTACCATATGTTGGATTATCAATTTCTGTAATTTCACCAGTTACCATATAGTAAATCTCGTTGGAATCTTCTTTAGTTAGTACCTCAGCAATAGTAGCAGGAGTTACAGGAATAACGTTTTCCAATACAGCACTTCCAACCTGTGGACTATCATTATATGCTGCACGTTTTCCAACAAGTGTGATGATATCGCCCACTTTCAAACCTTTGTCTTGGAAATCTTCAATTCCATAAACAAAAGTTTCGCCAGAGAAGTCTTTTAAGTATAAATTGCCATATTTATCATTCGCAATATCAGTGATAACACCAGTCAAGCGATATTGAGTATCACCAACTTCAGCTGCCAAGAATTCAGCAATCGTTGCATTAATGATTGCTCCTTTTTGACTAAGAGATGTTTCTGTAGAATAGTTTTTAGAACCATCTGTAGTGCGGAATGTGATAGTAGTTTCACGGTCTCCACCTTTGTTTTCATCAGCTTTGAATTTCACTACAACATCTGTTCCTGCCGATTGGATAGAGGAGATTGATAACCAAGATTTAGCATCTTCAGGAATATCTACAGATACGCCTTGTCCTTTGCAGGTAATGTATGTTGTAAATTCACCACCTTCAATAGGAAGCTCTGCGTTTGCTACCGAATCAACTTTAACAAGTGATTTATTGATTGTAATAACCGATACATTCACCATTTGAGGATTTCCTTTATAAGAAGATTTTGGTCCTTCGATAGTTACCTCATCTCCAACCTCAAGGCCAAGACTCTCGAAGTTCTTTGTTCCACCTTTTGCGTCAAGAGTACCATAGATGTACAATTCACCTGTTTCGTCAGTCAGATACCAGTTACCATATAGTGTATTAGTAATTGCAGTACAAACACCCGATACAAGGAAGTTTTTTCCGTCTGGAGCTGCAAGCACTTCAGATACAGGAGCTTCAGATATTTGTGCTAAACCTTGCATAACGTTAATTCTCTGAGTTTTACCTCCACACTGAAGTAAAACCTCTGCAGAACGACCATCTAAAGCAGTTGGAGCAGAAAATGTAAGATCTGTTTCACCAGCACTTCCTGTAGTAGATGAGATTGACAACCATTCAACATCATCTTTCTCAGTAGTTACTTTCTCTATCGTCCAGCTATCTTGAGCCGTTACAGTAATTGATGTAGAACCTCCATCTAAAGGAAGAGTGACGTATGACGACGACACTTGCACTTCATCCAATAATGTCATAGTTTCCTCATCGAGACAACTTGTCATCAGGGCAAGCATTGCGATGAATAGTGGGAATAAATTTTTTAATTTCATATTATCTATACTTTTGAATTAGTTGAAAATATATTTGATACCAATTGAAGCATACCAGGTTTGACCCAATGAGTAGCTTGACGTGAATGTTTGAGTATCGCCATGGATTGAAGAAGGCGTAGAGAATGTAGCCACACCATCAGTATCAACACCTTCATATTTGAGGATACGAGCTTCCGAACCAATATCAGTATTCAAATATTTAGCTACACCCCAACTGGAGTTGAACAGGTTCAGAGCGTTTTTGATATCAAAGCTAAGTTGTAGTTTGTGTTTCGTATCGCCTGTATTTAGAACAAAATCGTGTTTGTAGCCGAAGTCGATGCGATGTACCCAAGGAGTGTAAACGCTATAGGCTTCTGCATACTCGCCTTGTTGATCTTTCAAATAATCATCGGCATGTACATAGTCCATAAAACGAGTTTGATCGTCTGCTGAAATAAAGCGGAACTGATTGTTTGCCACTTCATCGTCGGTTGGAACATAGATTGCATCGTAGTTGTAACCGTCATTATTGATATCGTTAACTGTCATATAAGAGTAGTTTGCTCCACCTTGCCATCCTTCATAGATAACGCTATAGTGGTTACCGCTCTTGTCGTGGGCAGAAAGCGAAGCCACAAGACGATTGGGTGTGGTGTATTGAGAATTGTGCAATTTAATGTGGTTAGGGCCTTCTACGGTAGGAACGTATGTAAATGCAGATTCTGGATTAGATCCAGGCATGCCAGTTACATCTTTAGCAACTGTGTGTGTATAGGCAGCCATCACGCTGAGCCATTTTGTTGGTTGAGCATTTAAAGTGATGTTGCTTGACCAACCATAACCACGGCTTGTGTTTTCTAACACGAATGCCTTTGTGCTAGTACGATAACCATCAGAATAAAGTGGACGATTGTCAACACCGTTAAAACGAGCAAAACCACCTACAGATGGAATACTCCAATCGGAAATAGAAACACCGTTGATCGTTTTGTTGTAGATTCCTTCTATTGTTGCAGAGAATGGGAAAGATGTTTGGAATGCATAGTCAACAGCAAGTGAGGTTTTCCATACTTGTGGCATCTTGAAATCTGAAGATATACCAGCAATTGCAGAAGGAACTGTTCCATCTTCAGATGAAATAGTTGTAGGATAACCTAAACCTGTCAATTTATCATGTAGTGCTGCTATTGTAGCATTGCCGTCAGCGTTAGTTACAAGACCGCCAGCAAATTCATCCATTGTGAACCCTTTATCTGCTGCGTTCGCTGCATTTATCTGTGCTTGATACTGTACCATTCCACCGTTTGTAGGCATGTTGGTGAAGAATACAAGTGGTAAGTTGCCAGAGAAAATACCAGTTCCACCACGAACTTTCAGACTCTTGTCACCAGAAGCATCCCATACAAAACCTACACGAGGAGAGAATATGATATTGGTTGAAGGCCATTCTCCGGTATCAATACTACGGCCAGAATAATCAAGATCCTTGATAGCTTGATTCGTCAGCAAATCATTATTGTTAAAGATAAGACCATCGATACGAAGACCGTATGAAAGTTTGAATCTTTCGCTAACACTCCAATCATCTTGAGCGTATGCACCGATTTTGTTCGTTCTTACGCGTGCTGCAGGATTAAATTCGCCATCGTAACCATACGTTAAGTTCACAATTGCAGGTGTTCCTTCGTTTAAGAAGTCATCGAGACTAGAGTAGCGATAGTATCCGGTACCGTTACGCATATAAGAGTTATCTGCCATCTTATATTCGAAAGCTATTCCACCAATAATTTTATGATTACCTAAATAATAAGTCAACTCATCTTTAATGTTCAATACATTATTGTGAACACCATTGTTCCAAGTAAATAGCTCGTAACCTAAAGAGAGATATGCTTGGTCGTCTTTCAAAATGTCGATAAAAGGAAATTGATCAGAATTTGTTCCGCGAATATCGTCAAGTTTAGAGAATGTTGCCAGGAATTGGTTAGAGATTTTTTCCGATAAACGACTATTTAAGTCAAAAGAGAATGAATGAACAAGGTTGTCCATCGAATACATCGAGTTGGCATATGACATTGAAGCCTGTGACATTCTTGCCTCAGACATACGAGTACCACCATCCATAGAAGAAGCATTAGGAGATCTCCATGACACGTTTTTTGTGTAGTTGTAACGCAAAGCCAGACGATGTTTGTTTGTGATATTCCAATCTAAACGAGCAAGAAATTTTTTATTGCTTTGATCTGCAGGGAAACTTGTGTAAGATCCCGTTTCATATCCATATTTATCTCTTACAAAATCAGAAACCGTCTTTAGATCGTTTTCTGTTGTGCGAGAGATATTGTTGTCTGCATCAGCAACACCATCAGTTGAAGCTCTCCAACGATTCGCAATTGTTGGTGTTTCTGCCATTTCAGCGTTTACGAATAAAAACAATTTGTTTTTGATAATTGGACCACCAAAAGTGAAACCGTACGTTGTACTACGGTCTTTTTCACGTGCTCCTAGGATTTGTTGACCTTTAACAGCATCTCCGCGCATGTTTTCATTTCTATGATAAGTGTAAGCACTAGCTTTGAAGGTATTTGTGCCAGATTTTGTTATAGCGTTTACACCACCACCAATAAAGTTAGTTTGACGCACATCGTATGGCGCGATTACAACTTGCAATTCTTCAATAGCTTCAATAGAAATTGGGTTGCCTCCACCAGGAAGAGCATCACTCAAACCGAAGTTGTTGTTAAAATTAGCTCCATCAACAGTAAAGTTGGCTGTACGACCATCTGTGCCGGCAAAGCTCATACCATCACCTCCATAAGGAGAAAGGCGAGTAATGTCCATAATGCTACGGCTTACTGTAGGCAAATTCTCTATCTGACTGTTTGTGATATTGGTCACTGCTCCAGTTTTTTCATTAGAGAATTTTGTGCGGCTTGCCGTAACAAAAACTTCATCTAATGATATTGATTCTTCTGAGAGTACAACATTCATTACATAGTTTTCACCTAAACTCAACGTAATGTTGTTTTGTGCGTATGCACCATATCCAATGAAAGTAACTACTACAGTATAAGGCCCGCCTACACGCATACCGTTTAGGTTGAATCGGCCCTCCACATTGGTTACAGTCCCATAAGTTGTTCCTGAAGGGGTGTGTGTAGCAATCACCGTTGCACCTATCACAGTTCCTTCAGCATCAGTAACACGTCCACCCATACTGGATGAGGTTACCTGTGCGAAAGTTGTCAAAGCAAAAATGCTGAAAACAGTCACCATTACAGTTGACAAAATTGTTTTTTTCATAAAATTGGATTTGATTTAAATATTAATATAAATGAATTTTGTTTGTTGTTGATATATTGCATTTTGTATCTATTAATTATAAACAAGTACTGAAATTTTTTTTGGCTGAATGGTTGAAGTAGAATTTGTGCCTGGATTCAAAAATTGATCGACACGACCTCATGAAACAATTGATTATCATATATTTAAAATATTCCTGTTTACTAGTACCCTTAAAATTATCTCTCGTTTTACGCTTTCATATTTATAAATCCGCCGGCAAAGGAAACTTTTTTGTTTAAACTTTACATTAATTAGAAGTTAATTTTGTTCGTATTATCCAATTGAATCTCACTATTAAGAGCATAATTTTGAAGTGTATTAATTTATAATATCCTTTGAATCAAACCCTTCTAATAATTCCCAAAAACAAAAAACGAAAAAGAAAGATTATAATATTTGATTTTACTACCAAAATCTTGATTGATTATTTATTAAGTATTCGCGGGGACTTTTTAACAATTTGTTAAGAACATTTAAACAATTATCACAACATTAATTTTTAAATGATTTTAGTCAGGAAAAAGGTTTTTAAATTATTTTTTCCAAACAATTTTTAACTCATTAAACAATAGTTTTGTTAATAGGGTTTTGGTTTTGTTGTAAAACCTAAATATTTTTTGATTTTTTTTGAAAGTTAAAACCCTTATAAACAGCAATTTGAAAAATTTATACAAAATATTTTAAATTATTTTAGTATTATGTCTTGCATAGTACTAAAATAATTGCATATATTTGCAATGCAAACAACAAGGTAACAGATGGTAGTTTTTTTAAGAAAGTTCTTTATGGAATGTAACATTTATTAAAAAGGAACGTCTTAAAAGCAGAAAAGTAGAAAAACAGAAAAACAAAAGCCATGAAAACAAAAAACAATGTTCAGAAAACCATTTTAAGGATGGTAGCAGTTATAGTAAGTTTTGTATTAATTAGTTTTACTGTAAGTGCCCACGATTTTTGGAAAAGATTATTAACTAACAGTAGCTTTAACGAAATTGCACTTGCAATGGTTGAAGCACCAACAGAAACAAACGATGCAATTAATTCAAGCGCGGGAAATTCACTGTTTTATATTTTAAATGAGGTAAACGATCCAGCCCTGGAACTCGAAAACTGGATGACCGTAGAGTATTATTTTGGAAATACATCAATCCAAATTATTGAAGAAAATGATGAGCAGCTTGAACTCGAAGACTGGATGTTTAATGCCGATTTGTTTGGCTCTGGCATGGAAGCTGAATTATCTCTGGAGCTGGAAGACTGGATGACTTCTAACAAATACTGGAAAAGCTAAACACAGTAAAAAAGAAACAGGGAGTTTGAATTGTCGGTAATTTTAGAAACAAAGATGGGGGAATTAAAATGAAAATAGAAAATGCAAAGGCACAAATGAGGAAGGGAGTTTTGGAATATTGTATCCTGCTTGTCATTGACGGTAAACCTCTTTATGCGAGCAATATTATTCAGGCATTAAAGGAGGCAAAGTTAATTGTTGTAGAAGGAACACTTTATCCACTCCTTACTCGGTTAAAAAATGCAGGCTTACTGACATATCGATGGGAAGAATCTACTCAGGGGCCTCCGCGTAAATATTATGAGCTTACCGATAGTGGCAGAAGTTTTTTGGGCGAACTCGAAGGTTCATGGTGCGAGTTAGTTGATGCGGTAGGAAAAGTTAAAACAAACAAAGCATAAAAACAGACCAAGGATGGGATTGGAAATTCAAACAAAAAATGAAACCAGCAATACTTATTTATATAATCGGGGAAATTATAATTCAATGGGTTCCATCTAATTACTTTGAAAATTTAAAATTTATAATGCGATGAAAAAGACATTTACAATAAATATCAGCGGAACTATTTTTCACATCGAAGATGACGCTTATGAAGTACTTCAAAAATACCTGGTAAACTTAAAAAATCACTTTGGTATCGATGATGAAGGCAAAGAAATTATTGCTGACATTGAAGCCAGGATTGCTGAAATTTTCAATGAAAAATCGACAGTTGAGAAAAAGGTAGTTACCATGGAGTGGGTTAATGAAGTAGTAGGAATTATGGGAACGCCTGAAGATTTTGCTGAAGAAGAAAGTGGTGAAGATCCCGTGATTGAGAAACAAAAACGAAAAAGGAGTCTTTACCGCGATCCTGACAGACGTGTTTTAGGCGGGGTTTGTGGAGGACTGGGTGCCTATTTCAATATGGATCCGGTAATTTTACGAATAATTTTTGCAGTACTTTTCCTGATTACTTCAGGTGCCGCTTTACTTGCTTATTTAATACTTTGGATCGCGGTCCCAAAAGCAACAAATACAGCCCAGCGCCTCGAAATGAGAGGGCAGGAAGCAACAGTGAAAAATATTGAAAAATCGATTAAGGAAGAAGTAAGCGAAGTAAAAGAAAGCTATAAAAAGTTTAAAGAATCTGATACTTATTCAAAGGGCAAAAAATCGATGGAAGGTGCTGGCGATGTGGTTTACAATGTATTTAAAGTAATACTTAAAATCTTTGTAATAATTATTGGGATAGTTTTACTTATTTCAGGATTTTTTGGCTTGCTTGGTTTAATTTCATCAATGGTAATCGGACAGTCGTTTGTTGATGGATGGCCGTTGATTTGGGGACCTGAAATCCATTTTCCAAATGTTTTAAATCATTTTGTTGAACCAGGAACCGTAACTTTCGGATTGATTTCAGTAGGATTTTTGGCTGGTATTCCCCTTTTGGCCTTGTTATTTATTGGCTCCAAACTTGTGTTCAGGTACAAATCGAATAACGCGGCAATTGTTCTAAGTATGTTAGGAGTTTGGTTTATCGCTTTAATTGCTTTGGTTACTGTTTCGGCCAGTCAGGTTGGGAATTATAAAAGTCGTTCGTCGATAACAAACAGCGAAACTATTTCATGCGATTCTTGCCAAACATTGTACCTGGAATTAGCAGAAGACAAATATAAAGAATACTTTGAAACGGATTGGGATCTGGACAATTTTAAGGTAGTAGTAGTTGATGGAGAAGAAGTTATGTTAGGGCAACCCCGATTGGATGTGGAAAAATCGAGTTCGGAAGACTTTGTTATTACCATAAAAAATTCGTCAAGAGGACGAACACGTGAAGATGCAAAAGAATCGACCGATTACATAGCATACCATTATTCTATAGATGATTCAACATTAAGTTTCGATCCGTTTTTTATACTCGAAGAAGATGGAAAGTGGCGAAACCAGGAAGTTGATATTACAGTAAAAGTACCCGAAGGAAAAGCCATTTATCTTGGCGAAGAATTGGTGAAAATAATCCACGATATTGAAAACGTGTCGAATACCTGGGATGGCGATATGGTTGGGGAATTTTGGGAAATGAAAATAGAGGGATTGACCAAAAAAGAAATAGCAGAATAAATAATTAAGCAGTAAATCGGAAACCCGTTAGAATGTATTTTCTGGCGGGTTTCTTTAAAAATTTAAGAAAATGAAAAAAATTACCCTAATTTTTATTTTGGTTTTAGCGGCTACTTTTTTAGTAAGTGCGCAAAGCAAATCGGATAAAATTTACGACGTGTTTTCAGGAAAAGACGGTGTTTCAAATTTTTCTTTTTCGAAAAACATGATTGATGCAATTGATATTGATCTGGGAGACGAAGACGAAAAAAATGTAACCGGCGATTTGCATCGAATCCGTTTTATGTCGTACAATCCTAAAAAAGGAAGTTTAAACGGACCTGATTTTACTCAAAAGGCCATCAAACTTTTACCGTCTCAATACAAAAAATACATAGATGACGATGAGGACTCTGATGCAGTTATTTATTTGTTAGGTGGGAAAAAGAAATTTTCGGAATGTCATGTTTTTATTACAAACGAAAGGGACGATCAATTGCGGTTTTTAATTTCGTTTTTTGGCGATTTTACCGTTAACGATTTGGATGGTTTGAAAAAAACAGGAAGGGGTTTTTCAAACGACGATTAGAATCTATCTAAAATAATAAATGCCGATTAATAACTAAAAATCCGGAGCCAAGATTGGAACCGGATTTTTTAAATCTTCCCCCTAAAACATTTGGTTTTATTTCACTACAAATTTCTCGACAAAGAGTTTTTCTTTTGTAGCTACTTTTACCAAATAAATACCCGGTGTAAATTCATTTAAATTTACTTTGAAAGTATTATTAAAAACCGAACTTGATTGAAATTTTAACTTTCCGGCTAAAGAATAAATTTGAATCTCAGAAATTGAATTATCTGAGGAAATATTAATTTCATTATTCGCCGGATTTGGATAAATTTTTATGTTATTATTTTGAGTAACTACTTCGCTAATTTTTGTTACAACCCGAGGTTCTTCAAATTTTTGTGTTGAATATAAACGATATTCTCCGGGATTTAGATTTAAACTTTGCGAAGGATCGTTGACATCAATTGAGTCGTTTGTAAAAAATTCGTACCAGGTTCCGGTGGCAGGGAATGTGACATTTGCAACATTTCCCACAATACCAAAATTACCGGCTGCAAGAACATGATTTTCGACATTATTATATGAATACCATTTTGTTGCTCCCGCTAAACTGTACTCAAAATTAGTAGAAGAAAACTCATTGTAAGTTTGTTTTAAATGATTGAGTTTTGCCATTATTTTAAACAGATCAGTCCGGTTCGTGTTGTCTAAATAATGCCAATAAGGAGGTTTTTCTGCTAATCTTCCACCAAAAGCATTTATTGAAATATCGTAACCGCGCTCTCCAAATTGCCAAATCATTTTTGGTCCGGGCAACAAAATATGAAACAAGGAATTCAACTCAATTCTATCTAACGCAGTTTGTTGATTTTTAATATTGTAGTTTTCGTTAGTGAGCCCCGATATTTTTATTTCATACATAATTCTCTCTTCATCGTGGCTTTCGGGATAAGAAACAATGTTTGGATCGTTCCAGCCCCGATGTTCAAAAACTGCCCAACTTAAATCGGAGCTGCCAGTATTTCCCCGTGCTGCCTGAAGATAACTACCATGCAAATTCCCCCAAAGTAAAATACCATAATTTGCTAGTTCTGTTTCTTCGGAATTTTCAGCAAGATGTTCAAAAATTACAATTGCATCTTCATTTCTCTTCCAAATTTCATCGGTCATTCTTTTAAGGTTCAAAATTCGTTGCGTATCGTAATCACTGCCCCAACTCGAAGATCCATAAATAGTGTTCGAAAAACCTTTGGTAAAATCCATCCTGAAACCATCAATTTTATATTCACTCATCCAAAACGACGAAACACTATCAACAAGTTCTTTGGTTGCCAAACTTTCGTGATTAAAATCGAAACCCCAATGTGCGGCTGTGTTTTGAAAATTGTGTTGAACATTGTACCACGGGTTTTCAGGTAAAATTGTGTAGTTGTCCATGTACATTTGAACAAAGGGGCTTTGTCCGTAACTGTGGTTTAAAACCATATCAATTACCACTGCAATTCCGCGTTTGTGGCACTCGTCGATTAATTTTTTGAGTTCGTTTTTTGGCCCGTAATATTTGTCAGGAGCAAAGTAAAAAGATGGATTGTACCCCCAACTACAGTTGCCTTCAAACTCGTTCACCGGCATTAATTCTAAAACATTAATGTTTAAATCTTCCAGATAATCCAACTTTTCGAGTACTGATTTGTAGGTATGTTCTGAAGTAAAGTCGCGAATTAAGAGTTCATAAATAACCAGTTTTTCTTTTTCAGGAACCTGGAAATCTTCAATTTCCCAATTGTATTTTTCCTGACCGGGTTGAAGTACTGAAGCAATTCCGCTGGTTTTATTTTCTGGATATTGAATTAAATCCGGGTAAACTTCATTTGTAATAGTTTCATCATTCCACGGATCAGCAATCTTTTCAGTGTAAGGATCAGCAACTCTAATTTCGCCATCAATAAAATATTGAAAAATGTACTCTTTCCCTTTTTCGAGATCGGGGATTTCGAGCCAAAAAAAGTCGCCGTCTTTTTTCATCTGAAATTCGTTGGAGGATTTCCAATCGTTAAAATCGCCAATTACAAAAACAAAATCTTTAAATGGCGCCCACAAAACCAGGGCAGCCGAAGTATCAGTCGGGTAATTAATCCCTTTTTTATAAGCAGCCGGTTTGGTTTCGAAAACAATATCTTCGCGAATAAAAACTTGTGCCGAATCACGAACTGTTTCATTATTTGCAGTTGCTTCGGCGATTATCCAAAATGTTCCGCTTTCAGTAAAAGTATGGGTGGTTGAAATTTCTTTTCCGGTATTTTGGGTTAATGTGGTTTCGTTTAAAAATAGTTTTAATGATGCATTAACAGAAGATATTGCTGAAATAGAAACAGCTTGGTTTTTGGCCAGAATTCCGGTACTCGAAGGCTCTGTAATTTCTACAACTAATCCATCTTCGTAAACATTTACAAACATGTCGTTGGTTTGGCTACTTCCATCGGCAGAACGAAAAACAAAAGCAAGCTGAATAACTTTTTCGTTGGCAGGAACTGAATAAAATGAATTAATATCGGGGGTGATTGCCAATTCGTAAATACCATTTCCTTTGTTGGTTAGTTTGGGTTGGTCGGTGTTGTTTCCCCAAGAACCAATAACATGTTGCCAATCGTTGTTTCCTTCAATTTTAACGCCTGTGTGAGTGAATAATTCTCCGGTAAAAAAACCCAGTCTGCTTTCTTTTGAGGAGTCGAAAGTTATAGTTACATTTTGTGTAGCAATTGGTAATTCCGGGGTAGTAGTTATTTGAGCTGAAACTAAATAACTAAACAGAATTAAATTCGAAATAATAAATATCCTGAGTTTCATTTAACAAATTTAAAAAGAAAAGGGCTGCCTGATAAATCAAACAACCCTTTGTTTAACCAACTAAACCTAATTTTTAACAATCGAGTAAGAATACCCAGCAACTTCAAGATTCAAAATAATAGTGTAATTTCCGGCATCGGCAACAGGAAGGTTGTCCCCGCCTTCTTCCATTACGCCGTCGAAATCGGTGTCACCATAATTTAGTGCCCAATCGTCGTTTGCCCTGAATTTGATTTCGCCGGCAACTAAATCTAAAGTAACAGACCATGTTTTAGACGCCATATCGTAAGTCAAATCCTGATCAGAATCCCATCCATTTGGAGTAGCACTTCCAATTAATCCCCAATGGGTTTTCATCACAGAATATGTAAGTGCATTTATATCTGCATTTATTTTGTAGTATCCTGCTTCCGGAATAGCAATGTCAGAACCGCCAGCGTCTAAAGTACCGTCAGCACCATCGTCGCCCCAGTTTATATCCCAGTTTGGTTCATCGGTAAATTTGAACATGTTGCCATCGCCAGCCATATTTACATAACCTTCGTATTTTTCGTCTTGTTTTAACGAATAAACTTGTTGAGCTTTATCGGGGCTCCAGTCAGATTCGTATCCACTTGCCGCCTGATAGTTTCCCGGCAAATAAAGCGATGGATAAATAATTTCAACCTTAAATGGATGAATACTCATTGCGGGAACGTTAGAAATTAAGGTTTGTACATTATCGTTTACCGACGCTGTAACACGTACTTCATAATTGGCAGGAACATTTGTTTTAGCTCCCATTGAAAGTAATTTCTGGTTCAATTCGCCGACAGTAATACTGAATGTAGTTTCATTAGTTGAAGCTAAATCAAGTGCTGTCGCGAAACTGTTTCCAGCCACATCAATTTGAAAAGTATAACTTGTGGCTGAAGGAAATCCAAAATCAGCTTTCGACCAGTTAAATGTTTTAAAAACATCGTCTGTTTGTTCTACCGTAAAAACAAATGTTCCTGAAACATCTTCTAAAACCGGGGGTGTAAACACACCAACAACCGGCTCAAATTCTTCTGTTTCGCAAGAAACGAAAGCGAACAAAATAATGATTGTACTTAGAATATAATTTATCTTTTTCATGTTATAAATTTTTACGTTTGATTAATAACCTGAAGTTTGTGTCAAATTTGGATTTGCACCCACATCCGAAGCAGGTAACGGGAAAAGGTCGTATTTTTCATCAACCGATTTCCCTTCTTTTACAGCACCTTTCCAAGCCCAGAGATAATCTCCTCCGGTAAATTTACCGTTTCTGATTAAGTCTGTTCTGCGATGTCCTTCCCAGTATAATTCGCGGGCACGTTCATCAAGAATAAAGTCGAGCGTTAAATCATTTTCGGCCATATAACCGTAATTGTCGCCATAAGCTCTGTCTCTTAATTCATTTACATACGATAATGCAGTTCCCAAATCACCACCAGAACCTCCTCTTAATACTGCTTCTGCATACATTAAGTAAGAATCTGCCAAGCGGAACATTGGAAAATCAGTGTCAGGATGAGTAAGATCCGAACCAACCTGACCAGTTGAAGTAACGTTTTTCCATTTTGAAATGGCATAACCTTCGGTAAATTCAAACAAATCTTCAATTTCAATATTTTGTCCATCAGCGTGGAACATTGCTCTTTGATCTGCACTAAATTTCTCAACGGTATAAGTATAATCAGGAGTTCCGAGAATGAGCGTTATTTTATAACTGCCGGCTTCGGCAATTGCAATATTATCTCCTCCAGCGTCAAGAATTCCGTCAACACCACTATCACCATAATTTAAATCCCAACCATCGTTTGCGCGGAATTTAATTTCTCCTGCACCTAAATCCATTTCACCAATCCAGGTTTTAGTAATGGGATCAAACTCCATGTTTGTGTCTGAATCCCAACCACCGGGAGAAGCAGATCCAATAATTCCCCAATCGGTTTTCATTATTGAATATGTTAGGTCGTTGATATTTACATTTATTTTGTAATACCCAGCCTCGGAAACAGAAAGGTTTGCTGAACCGGATTCTAAAGTGCCGTCTGCACCATCGTCTCCCCAATTAACATCCCAATTTGGACCTTCAGTAATTTTAAATTCTGCTGCATCAGCAAAATAGATATAACCTTCGTAATTGTTATCTGAATTTACAGAAGCCAAAGTTGGAGCAACGTCCGGCGACCAGTCGCCTTCGCTGTAACCTGCCGCTGCCTGATAACCACCTGGAACATAAATTACCGGATAATCAACTGTATTTGCAGCACTTTTAAGTTTTGGCGTCAAAGTAGATAAGTCGAGGAATTTACCAACAAGTTCTTTAGTTGTACGTAATCCGCCCCAACCTCCGTCGATTCCAAACTCAGCAGGTACCATGCTTCCACCAACGGCAGCATGAACAATAAAAGTTGTTCCACCCCAGGTACGAGTACTTAAACCGTCCTGAGTAATTGGGAAAATAACTTCGTTTGAAGTGTGGTTATCAGCAAGGAAAAGGTGAGAATAATCTCCTTCCAGCGAGTATCCTGCACTATTTACTTTGTTGCTGTAAGTAATACTTTCAGAATATTTTGCCTGATTTATATAGACTTCAGCATTGAGGTATAATTTTGCTAAAAGCATCCAGGCAGCAGCCTGGTCAGCCCTTGCATATTCGTTGGTCATTGGCGATGCTAATTCAGACTCAATTGCCAAGAGTTCTGATTCAATATAACTGAATAAATCTGCTCTTGAGATTTGCTCAGGAAAGAAAGCACCAACATTGTCTTCTTCAGTAACAAAAGGAACGCTGCCAAACATATCTATTGCGTGATAATAACTTAATGCACGCAAAAATCTTGCTTCGGCACGAAACATTTGAATGTCGGTTCTAATTGCACCGTCAATTCCCCTGCCGTCCAGTTTTTCATCAGTTGTTTCGCGAATATATTCGTTACACAGTGAGATTTGATAAAAAATACGATAATACAAATTGGTAATAAAACCATCTGTTGAACTCCAGTCCATATCGTGAAAATCCCTTAAAGTCTGGTCGTTCCAGCCAATTACCGCTTCGTCGGTGGTTAATTCCTGTCCATACCACAAAGCACGCAAATACTGGCCGAATCCTTCATCTAAACCACTTAAATCGTTATTTCCATGAGGACCTTCTTGTCCGCTCACTGCAAGTCCGGCATATAATTTTGCCAATACATTTTTATAATTCGCCGGATTTTCATAAACCGTTTCAGAAGTAACTACATCTTCGTCAATTGGAATTGTATCCAAATCGTTGATACACGATGTAAATGCAACCATTAGTGCAATTACAATTATGTTTAAATATTTATATCTTTTCATTATCATGATTACTTGTTTTATTCATTAATAATCAATACTTACACCTATCATAAATATTTTTGGACGAGGATAAATATTGTTGTCAATTCCGTTGCCTACTTCAGGATCCAGCCCTTCATATTTTGTAACAACTAACACATTTTGAGCAGTACCATACAATCTGATATTCATCTTGTTTTCGTGGATATTCTTAAATGTGTAGCCCAAATTTATATTATCTAAACGCATGAAAGAACCGTCTTTTACATAGTAATCTGAAAAGAATTCCGGATTCTGAAAACGGGTTTCAAGTGCATTTGAAGGAACATTGTTCATATAACCGGTTGACCAGTAAAGGTTGTTTAAAGTCGCACTGCTCGACCAAACGTTGTTATAAACATAGTTTCCAAGATTTACCCTGCCTGCAAAACTAAAATCCCATTTTTTCCAGTTTACTTTTGAATTGAATCCCATAAATACATCGGGAGCCGCTTTTTTGTAATGATATCTGTCGTCCCCAGTAATTTGCCCGTCACCATTTCTGTCAACGTACAAACCTTCAATTGGATTCTGGTTTTCATCGTAAACCTGTTCGTAAACAAAGAATGAACTTGCCGGCATTCCAACGCTGTGAATTTGAATGTTGTTACCAACACCGCCAGAAATCCCACCGGTGAAAACTCCTAAGTAGTTAGGATCGTCAGTTGCGGTAAGTTTTGTTATTTTATTTATATTATACGATGCGTTGAACCCAACTTCCCATGATAAGTCTTCTTTTGAAATTGGTCTTGCCAGAATCGAAAATTCAATTCCCTTATTTTCCAAATCTCCAACATTCGTTAAAATTTGGTTGGTAAGGTTTGTTCCTGCCGGAACTGGAATAAAGTTTAATAAATCATTCGTTTTTCTTATGTATGCATCAATCGAACCGGTAATTCGGTCATCAATAAAACCATAATCCAAACCAATATTAATCGTTGTAGTTTCTTCCCATTTAATATCAGCATCGTAACCTTCAGGTCTGATAGTAGTGTAATAACTGTCGCCAAATTGATAGTCGGCATTGTTTACACTGTAAGTATAACGAGGCAAATACGGGTAGTCGTTATTTCCAATATTTTGCTGACCGGTGATACCGTAACCTAAACGTAATTTTAATTCAGAGACAGTTTTTGAATCAGCTAAAAATGGTTCGTCATTAATTTGCCAGGCAAGAGCCGCCGAAGGGAATGTTCCCCAGCGAGTATCTGGCGAAAACCGTGAAGTTCCATCCTGACGAACAGTTACGGTAAGCAGATATCTTTCTTTAAAAACATAGTTTAAACGGCCGAAAAATGAAACAAGGTACGATTCAGTTGGGTCGTAATTCTGAGGAGTTAAAATTTCTGAACCACTTCCGTTTGTTGCAAACTGGTAATTTTCTCTCCAGAAATGTTGCCAGGAATAACCACCCATAACATCTAATCTGCTATCCACTTTTTCAAGTTCTTTTGCATAAGTCAGATAGAAATCAAGCAATTCGTTTTTCTTTTCCTGTGTGTATTCCCTAAAATAACCACCTCCGTTGCTAAACGTCCAAGGTGCATCATTCTGATCTACTACAGTTCCTTCACTGTTTGAATAATCGTAACCCAAATTAAGAGTTGCTTTTAATTCAGGAAGTATTGGTAATTTATAATCTATTTGCATATTACCAATACTTCTTTTAACTGTCGATAAATCTTCGTGCATCATTAACTGAGCCATTGGATTTGACGGTGCCAAAGTATTTGGATTGTTGCTGTTTTGTTCTGTCCAGGTGTAATAACCACCATAAACATCTGAATCGCTATAAACTGGTTTAGTTGGATCGAATCCTACTGCACTTCCAATTGCCCCACCATTGGCAAATGTATTGTTAATTAACATTCCTTTCAGGTTCAGGTTAATTGTCAGGTGATCTTCCAAAAAGCTTGGATTAAATCCTAACGATCCTGTTAGCCTGTCTAACGCAGAAGTTTTTAAAATACCTTCCTGATTGGAATATCCAATTGATGCACGGAAAGGCATATCCTGAAGATTACCGGTAAGGCTCAAATTATGATCCATGCCAAAAGCAGCCTGGAATATTTCGTCCTGCCAGTTTGTATTTGCTGTTCCAAGTAAAGCAGCTGCATTTGAATCGGCGCCATTTTCCTGAATTACAAGATTTCTGAATTCGTCAGCTGTTAAAACATCAATTTCTCCCGACCTTACACTTAACGAAGAAACACCGTTATAATTAATTTTTAATCCGGTCCCTTTTCTTCCTTTTTTTGTGGTAATAATAATTACCCCGTTTGATGCGCGAGAACCGTAAATTGCAGTTGCCGAAGCATCTTTTAAAACAGTAAATGTTTCAATATCGCTTGGGTGAATTGTGTTTAAAGGGTTTCTCATTCCTGAGATTCCATCGTTATCAATCGGTACTCCATCAATTACAAACAAAGGATCGTTGCTGGCTGATAAAGAAGAACCACCACGAATACGAATAGTTGCGCCGCTTCCCGGGGCACCTCCTCCAGTTGTAATTTGTACCCCGGCAATTTTCCCCGAAACCAACTCCTGTGGAGAAGTAATGGCTCCCGGATTAAAATCGTCGGTATTAATGGCTTGAACAGAACCGGTAGCATCTTTTTTATTTACTGTGCCGTAACCGATTACAACAACTTCATCAACACCAAAGGAGGTCCCTTCCATTTCAACATTTATTTCAGTACGGTTATTAACAGGAATTTCCTGCGAAATCATACCAATAAATGAATACACTATAACCGCTTCGGCTGGTACATCAATACTGTAAATACCATCGAAATTAGTAATGGTTCCATTTGTTGTTCCTATAATTACAATAGAAACCCCAGGTAAAGGATTGCCACTCTCGGCATCAGTAACTTTACCTGTAACTGTTATTAGTTGTGCGTAACCTGTACTAAAGGTCAACATTGCAACCAAAAACAAGAAAACTTTAAGGTTTTTAAAAATAATCCTCATTTTAAAATGTTATTAGTTAATGAATTTTACTTCAGTTGTTAAATTAATCCTAATTGATTAAGTGGCAAAAAATCAACATTTTACGAGTACTTCTTATTCAACTATAGCAAAAATCCGATGGCGAATGTAAATAAATTGTAAAGTGTTTTTTAATTTTTTTAACATTCGATTTAACGCAAACGTTTGCGGTTACGTTTGCACCAGGCATGTTTTAAAACAGGTGGTTGCTGGTGGGTAAAATTCAAGATAAGAAACATGGTTTTACAAATTCTTATTTTGTGGCCGATATAATTTTTACAAGTATTTTTTTAAAGCAGGACAAAGAATTGTTTCTTTACAGTTATTAATTGAATTTAATGGACTTTATTCCTGAAAATAAAAAATTTAAAAATAGCCCGGAAACCAATCTGGAAATTGGCATTTCTGCGAAACCCTTTTTGAAATGGGCAGGTGGTAAAGGGCAATTATTAAATACTTTTCTAAAATATTATCCTGAAGAATTAATAACAAAAAAGATAAGTAATTATTATGAACCGTTTGTAGGCGGAGGAGCCGTCTTTTTCGACATAGCACAACGCTTTGATATTCAGTCGGCTTTTCTTTTTGATATAAACGAAGAATTAATTTTAACCTACCGGGTGGTGCAAAAGGATGTGTTTAAATTAATTGACTTTTTAGAACATTATAAAAAGGAGTACAATGATTTAAATGATAAGGAACAGTCAGATTTTTTTTATAAGCTAAGGCAGGATTTTAATCAACAACGGGATAAAATCAACTTCAACCGTTATTCTGAGAGTTGGATTTTTCGTGCTGCCCAAACTATTTTTCTGAATAAAACCTGTTTTAACGGCTTATTCAGGTTTAATTCGAAAGGAGGATTTAATGTACCCAAAGGGCGGTACAAAAATCCGAAAATCCTGGATGTTCAAAATCTTTTAAAAGTTTCAAAATTGTTGTCAATTGCGGACATTAAAAAGGCTGATTTTAAAGAAGTTGAGAAAAAAATTAAACACGAGGCTTTTGTCTATTACGATCCTCCATACCGGCCAATTAGTAAAACTTCAAGTTTTACATCTTACAGTAAAAACGGTTTTACGGACTCCGATCAAATCGAATTGGCAGCAATGTTTCAACGGCTTCATTTAAAAGGTGTTAAGCAGATGTTGAGCAATTCGGATCCCAAAAATAATAATGAGGACGATAACTTTTTTGATGAATTGTACAAAAGTCATCGTATTTTTCGTGTTCCTGCCAGGAGAATGATAAATTCTAATGCTACCCGAAGAAATGCTATTAATGAGATCGTTGTAACGAATTATTTAGTGAATTAATGCTACTTTTACTGCAACAGAATAACGAACCAATTTAAAACTTGATTGTTCCTTTTTAATATAAAATGAAAAGTGGACTTGTAACCATAAAAGATCTTGCCCGGGAATTAAAAATCTCACCGTCAACGGTTTCACGAGCGCTAAAAAATCATCCTGATATCAGCGAAGAAACCAAACGTGCGGTTAACGAGCTTGCAACAAAATTGAATTATCAGCCCAACGCAGTTGCCTTGAGCTTAAAACAAAGCCGGAGTAACACAATCGGAATTATTATTCCGGAAATTGTGCATTACTTTTTTTCGTCGGTTATTAGCGGGATAGAAGACATTGCGTACAATGCCGGGTTTAATGTAATTATTTGCCAGTCGAACGAAAGATACGACCGCGAAGTAGCCAATGCAAAAACACTTCTTGCAAATCGTGTAGATGGCATTTTGGTCTCTATTTCGAAAGAGACCAAAGAATACAATCATTTGTACAATTTTCGCGATAACGAAGTTCCACTGGTTTTTTACGATCGTGTAGTTCCAGGCTTTTATGCCGACCAGGTGATTGTTGATGATTTGGATGCTGCTTATCGGGCCACCAAACACTTAATTGAAAGTGGCAGAAAAAAAATTGCCCATTTTGCCGGGCCACAAAATTTATTGATTGGCCAACAAAGAAAAGAAGGTTACCTGAAAGCGTTAAAAGAAGCTGGTTTAGAAGTAAGAGATGAAAAGATAATTGAAGCCGATAATTTTGAAAAAGCACGCCAGGCAGCAATTAAAATTTTAGATAATAATGTAGGAATCGACGGGATTTTTGCCGTTAACGATCTAACTGCAATTGGTGCCATGCAAACATTGCAAAAACGTGGGATTAAAATACCCGATGAAATTGCAATTGTTGGTTTTTCAGATGGGCGATTGTCGGGAATCACAAATCCAACTTTAACATCGGTTGATCAGCATGGTTACGAAATGGGAACCGTTGCGAGCGAAATGCTGTTAAAACGAATTTTATCAGAAAATAAGAATTATCCGTTTGAAACGAAGGTATTAAATGCAAACCTGATTGTTAGGGAGTCGTCGGTAATAAAAAAATTTCAATAATAATTATGTTCCCTGCAAACGTTTGAAACAAACCTTTCGGTTTAAAGATCGCCGGTTCATAACACCGTGAAAAATTAATTATTTGCATTTCTAAGTTATTGTGTTTTATATTTGTTCCGGCAAATCACATTTTATTACTTCTTATTTTAACAAGCACGAATCAAATTAATGTAATTAATTATTAATTACTGTTCACATTTAATATTGTAGTTATGAGTAAAAAACCTGCTCTTAGCTTTTGGCAAATCTGGAATATGAGTTTTGGGTTTCTGGGTATTCAATTTGGGTTTGCATTACAAAATGCAAATGTTAGCCGGATTTTTGAAACCCTGGGCGCCAAAGTTGAGGATATCCCTATTTTGTGGATTGCTGCTCCGGTAACTGGTTTAATTGTTCAGCCGATTATCGGGTACATGAGCGATAAAACCTGGAACCGTTTAGGCCGAAGGAGGCCATATTTCCTTTTTGGGGCCATTTTTGCCTCGCTTGCACTAATTCTAATGCCAAATTCCCCTTCGCTTTGGATTGCTGCGGGGATGCTCTGGATTATGGATGCATCGCTTAATATTTCGATGGAACCTTTTCGTGCATTTGTTGGCGACATGCTGCCCAACGAACAACGTACCCGCGGATTTGCTATGCAAAGCTTTTTTATTGGAACCGGTGCTGTTGTTGGTTCGTTGTTACCTTATGTAATGACAAATTGGTTGAATATCCCAAATACTGCTCCTGAAGGTTTAATCCCGCCATCGGTAAAATGGTCGTTTTATGTTGGTGCAATTGTGTTTTTTCTGGCTATTCTTTGGACCATTTTTTCTACGAGGGAATACCCCCCCGAAAAAATGAAGGAATTCGAAAGAGAAGAGAAAGGGTCCGGCAAAGTTGACGAAGGCACAAATGGACAAAGTGTTCAAAACAGCAAGTTTATTAAAGTTGGGTTGATATTCGGTTTTTTCGGATTGGCAATTGTGGTTTTAACAAGATTACTTCACTTTAAAGACGAGCTTTATGTTCTTGGGGGCATTCTTTTATTATTTTCATTTTTGATGTTTTTGGCATTTATTCTGAAATTCAAAAACAGAGAAGAAAATGCTTTGGTTGAAATATTCTCCGATTTGCTTCAGATGCCTTCAACCATGAAACAACTGGCGGCAGTACAATTTTTTACCTGGATTGGTTTATTTGCCATGTGGATTTATACTACGGCAGGTGTTACAAGCCATATTTACGGAACTTCGGATACACTTTCGCAAGAGTATAACGATGGCGCAGACTGGGTAAATGTCCTTTTTGCAGTGTATAATGGAGTAGCTGCAATGGTGGCCTTTTTGTTGCCGGTTTTAGCCAAATATACCAACCGTAAAATTACACATGCAATTTGCCTTTTGCTGGGCGGAGTCGGAATGGCATCAGTTTTTTTATTTAACGATCCAAATTGGTTAATTATCCCAATGATAGGGATTGGCGCAGCGTGGGCCAGTATTTTATCAATGCCGTATGCAATTTTAACGGGCTCGCTGCCATCGAGTAAAATGGGTGTTTACATGGGAATATTTAACTTCTTTATTGTAATTCCACAAATTCTGGCAGCTACTATTCTTGGATTTCTGGTTCACGATATATTTGAAGGAAAAGCAATTTTAGCACTTGTGCTTGGGGGGGGATCAATGGTTGTGGCAGCTGTTTTGGTTCTTTTTGTAAAAGATGTGGCGGCTAATGAAAGTTAAGAAAGATTAGATGAAGGACTATATAATTCACGATAATTGGAAAATTATTGAACATGGGTTTAAGCCTGAATTGAACCGTAATTCCGAAAGTGTTTTTAGTATCGGAAACGGGAAAATGGGGCAGCGGGCCAACTTCGAAGAAAAATATTCTGGCGATTCTTTGCAAGGTACATACATCGCAGGTATTTATTATCCCGATAAAACCCGAGTTGGTTGGTGGAAAAACGGGTATCCCGAATATTTTGCCAAAATAATTAATTCTACAAACTGGATTGGGATTAATATTTCAGTAAATGGTCAGGATTTAGATTTGGCGAAAGCCAGGATCCATTCTTTTAAACGAGAATTAGATATGCAACATGGTTCGCTTTCGCGAAGTTTTGTTGCTGAAATGGCAAATGGAAATATTATTGAAGTGCTTACCAAAAGGTTTGTTAGCATTGATAATACAGAAATAGGTGCTATTAGATATTCTGTTAAAGCAACAAATTTTTCAGGAGAAATTACTTTAACTCCTTTTATTGATGGCGATGTCAATAACGAAGATTCCAATTACGATGAAAAATTTTGGATTGAAGTCTCTAAAGAAATTCATAATGAAGAGGGATTTCTGACCTTAGAAACCTTAAAAACACAGTTCCAGGTATGTACTGGAATGTATTTTCAGGTTTTCAAAAATGGAATAAAAGCAGGATCAAAAACGAGCAATTTCCTCAGCGAAAAATACATCGATGCAACACAAACAGTAAAAGTTAATAAAGGCGATATTGTAACTATTGAAAAATTTGCATGCACGGTTACTTCGTTTGATTATTCAAAAAACGAATTGAAGGAAAAGGCCCAAAGATCGATTGAAAATGTAAAAAATAAAGGTTTCGATGTTTTATTCGAAAATCATAAAAATAAGTGGTTAAGGAAATGGGAATCTAGCGACATTAAAATTGAAGGCGATGTTGCAGCTCAACAAGGAATCAGGTATAATATTTTTCAATTAAACCAAACGTATTCCGGTGTGGATGAAAGATTGAATATTGGCCCAAAAGGTTTTACCGGCGAAAAATACGGAGGTGTAACTTATTGGGACACCGAGGCTTATTGTTTACCTTTTTATTTAAGCACTACCCCGGTTGAGGTGTCGAAAAACCTTTTGATTTATAGGCACAAACATTTAAAAAAGGCAATTGAAAACGCGCAAAAATTAGGATTTAAAAACGGTGCCGCCCTTTACCCAATGGTAACTGTTAACGGGGAGGAGTGCCATAACGAATGGGAAATAACGTTCGAAGAAATTCACCGGAATGGAGCAATTGCCTATGCCATTTTCAATTATATAAATTACACCGGCGACAAAGAATATCTGGCACCTTACGGTTTTGAAGTCCTTCTCGGAATCAGCCGTTTTTGGAGCCAGCGGGTTAACTGGTCGGCTGAGAAACAAAAATTTGTTATGCTTGGTGTAACCGGGCCAAATGAATACGAAAACAATGTGAATAATAATTTCCATACAAATTATATGGCGGTGTGGACTTTAAAATATACCCTCGAAGTTATCGGATATCTAAAAAAAGAATTGCCGTATCTTTTTGAAGAAATGGTTCAAAAATGGAAGTTTAATGAACTTAATGAAACCAATCGTTGGAATGAGATTATTGATAAAATGTATTTTCCGTTTGATAAGGAAAGGAAAATTTTCTTGCAACAAGATGGTTTTAACGATAAAGAATTGATTCCGGTTTCTGAACTTAATTCCGATGACAAACCAATAAACCAAAAATGGTCGTGGGATCGGATACTTCGCTCAAGTTTTATTAAGCAGGCCGATACCTTGCAAAGTTTATTCTGGTTTGAAGATAATTTTTCGGTTAAGGAACTAAAAAAGCATTTTGATTTTTATGAGCCACTTACTGTTCATGAATCTTCACTTTCGCCTTGTGTACATTCTATTTTGGCAGCAAAAATTGGTTACAACGATAAATCGTATCAAATGTATTTGCGTACATCGCGCCTCGATTTAGACGATTACAATAAAGATACAAAAGATGGTTTGCACATTACAAGTATGGGCGGGACCTGGATGGCTTTTGTAATGGGTTTTGGTGGAATGCGTGTGAAATCTGACCGATTGATTTTTACACCCTTTTTACCTGGCAAATGGAAATCATATTCGTTTAGGGTAAATTTTAGGGGGGCGCATTTGGAAGTTAAAAAAGAACGCGACAAGTTTATTATTATTAATCACTCCGATACAGGAATCGCCGCTCAAATATGGGATCAAAAAGTTGAGATTAGTGGGAATAGCACAATGAATTTTTCTAAAAACAATTAAAATGAAACAAAAATTATCAACTCTGTTTTTAATACTAATTTCCCTAAATGTTTTTAGTGCCGACTTTAAACTCGAAAAAGTTGAACCCATGTTTTGGTGGGCAGGAATGAATTCGCCCGATTTACAACTAATGGTTTATGGCGAAAATATTTCTATGACTAATGTTCATCTTGAATATCCTGGGGTTGAATTAGTTTCTATGTCAACAGTGCAAAACCCAAATTACCTTTTTATCGATTTAAAATTGGCTAAAGATGTTCAGCCGGGTAGTTTTAATATTCAATTTAAAAATAACAATATAGTTGTTGAATCATATTCTTACGAACTAAAAAAGCGCGAAGACGGTTCAGCAAACCGAAGTGGTTTTAATGGTTCAGATGTAATTTATTTAATTACACCCGACCGTTTTATAAACGGAAATCCTGATAATGATTGGGTGGAAGGTATGAAAGAAAAACCTAACCGTGCAGACAGAAATGGTAGGCACGGTGGAGATATCAGGGGAATAATTAATTCGTTGGATTATTTACAGGAAATGGGATTTACGGCGGTTTGGTTAAATCCGGTGTTGGAAAATAATATGACACAAGTTTCTTACCACGGTTATTCATGCACCGATTTTTATAAAGTTGATCCGCGTTACGGAAGCAACAAAGAATACCGCGAATTAAACGATGAGCTTGATAAAAGGGGAATGAAACTGATAATGGACATGATTTTTAATCATTGTGGTTCAGAACATTGGTGGATGGACGACATGCCAATGCCCGATTGGATTAATAATTATCCCGAGTATAAAATTACAAATCATCGAAGGACTGTGAACCAGGATCCCCATGCGGCAGAAATCGATAGGAGTGGAATGGTTGATGGCTGGTTTGTACCAACAATGCCCGACCTGAACCAGCGAAACCCATTTATGGAAAAATACCTCATCCAAAATAGTATTTGGTGGATTGAGTTTGTTGGACTGGAAGGAATCAGGCAAGACACATGGCCATATCCTGATAAAAATATGATGACCAGCTGGACAAAACAATTGTTGAAGGAATATCCGAATTTTAATATTGTTGGAGAAGAATGGAGTATGAATCCGGCCATTGTTTCGTATTGGCAAAAAGGAAAAAACAATGCCGATGGTTATGAATGTTTTTTGCCAAGCTTAATGGATTTCCCATTACAAAGTGCGGTTAGTCAGGCTTTAACAAAAGAAGAAAATTGGGGTGACGGACTAATTCAAATTTACGAGTCGATTGCAAATGATTTTTTATATCCTGATGCCAATAATCTTGTAGTTTTCCCCGACAACCACGACATGTCGAGATTTTATGTGCAGGTTGGCGAAGATATTGATTTACTAAAAATGGGCCTTGCCTATTTTTTAACTACACGCGGAGTTCCACAACTTTATTACGGAACCGAAATATTAATGCGTCATCCGGGGAACGAACATGGCGACATTCGAGCGGATTTTCCGGGAGGCTGGGAAGGCGATAAAGTGAATGCTTTAAGCGGCAAAGGATTAACAGCTGAGCAAAAAGAGATGCAGGCTTTTTTGACAAATATTCAGAATTGGAGAAAAAACAAGGATGTAATCCATAATGGGAAATTAATGCATTTTATCCCTCAGAATGGAGTTTACACATATTTCCGTTATAACGAAAAAGAAAAGATAATGGTCGTTTTGAATAAAAATGAATCGGAAAGTACTTTGGTAACCGACCGTTTTAAAGAAATAATTTCAGGTCGTAAAACCGGGAAAGACATTATTTCTTTAACTCAAATACCCGATATTTCGGAGATAAAAATACCCGCAAAATCTGCTATGGTTATTGAATTAAAATAATGTTCGAAAGATGCAGATAAAACATCTTGATGAACCTTTTTGTAAGTACTGTGTTTTAGGGTTATGATTAATGGAATAAAGATATACTCATAGTTTGGAAGATTTGGTTTTTGGTTTAGTTTAGGTTTAAGTTGATTGAGAAAAGGCTGGTTGGTTACCGGCCTTTCTTTGGATCAGTTTAATTATCGGGTTGGTGGGATAAAAAGTTTTCTTTTATCTTTCATCCATGGAAATGGAAATACTACTACGCCACTTACTGCCAGAAGAG
>Ga0209249_1000138_pt1 | contig 97600 bp, 87 predicted proteins | sample SaaInlV_200m_DNA_4_FD_184653 | JGI IMG/M metagenome (GOLD analysis project Ga0209249, IMG submission 184653) | Marine microbial communities from expanding oxygen minimum zones in the Saanich Inlet - SI037_S3LV_200m_DNA (SPAdes) (version 2) | ecosystem: Environmental > Aquatic > Marine >... | reverse complement strand
AGGATTAAGAAGTAAAATACCTTATATGAAAAAAAGAGAATTTGGATGGAAAGTAATAACTTATAACTTAGAAAAGTTAGCTAAAGTTATTCGGTGGATCATAGCTAATCTCTTTTGGGACAGCGCCTATTAAATAAAATTTTGAAACTATAAAAAAATATTAATTAAATTAATATTCTAAATCAACTCTTAATTCGGCTAAACTCATTAAATAGATACCAATCTTCTTTAAATGATGTAAAATTTCTTTTTCATCGCTACTTAATGATTCATATACTTCCCGATTGTAAGTATGACCCATAATATCAAATTCATACATATCTAAACAAGCTTCTTTATTGAACTTGTAAAACAATTTATAATATTTTTTTAACTGATTTTCCTGAATATCAAACAATTCAGTCATTTTTGAACCCATCTTTTTTGCTTCGATTAAATGAATTGCAATTTTTTTATACTCATCCCCAATAAGTTCTAATAAAAATAAAATTGTATGCATAGTAGGAGTTTTTCTAAAATCTTTATACCCTTTCTTGTTAAGTACCCTAATACAAAAATCAATAAATCTATCAATATTAGTATCAATTAAATGAACACTTTTCAAATTTTCTTGAGCATTTCCTTTCTTTACTGAACTAGATACTTCTTCAGCTAGAGAGATTAATAATAAAAAAATTCTTCGTAAAGCATTGTCAAACTCTTGGGGTGTAGTTCTCCCTAGTTCCTTAATTGTACAACTTTTAGATTTTTGATCAATAATCTCTACGCCTATACATCTATTAACCATTAATTGAATTACTTCAATTGGACTTAATACTGGGCCTTTATCTTTTTCATCAGAATATAAAAAATTTAAAGTATTATATGATAAAGCAGAATATCTTTGTTTATTATCTAAATTGTCAAATACCAATTTAAATTCATCATAACCGGCCCTGTAAACTGAAGATACATACCGCCAGATAATTTTAGAAGTTAAACCACGTACATCAATAGTTATCTCAGGTAAAGTTAAGTTTCGTTCAGGAGAAACTACTAATGATTCACCTTGTTCTATAAAGTCAAGCTCTTCACCAGCTTTAACATGATGTTTTTTACACCAACTTTTAGGCAAAGTGATAGTAAGAGTATTATGTCCTTGTTTGATTATTTTTCTTTTAATTTATATCAACCCCATGGCGTATATAACACCTAAAACCAAAGATATACAAAAGAGAGTTGACAATATATATAAACCTTTGGGAATATATTATATACAAAAATATATTCGGATATACTATATAGTTTTGGACATACCTTAATAGTAAATCTATTGTAAAATACTAAATAACCAATAAATTATACATTATTAACAATATTTTCTAGTAAAAAAGAACTAATGAGGTGTATGAAAATAGCAAAAATCATGATTTATGGAGCAGGTGCTATAGGTAGAGGTTATTTAGCACCAATTTTTTATCAAAGAGGTCATCAAATATTTTTTGTAGAAAAAAATAAATCTGTTCTAAAAGAATTAAAAAGTAGAGATAAAAATAATTATCAAACAGCAATCATTGAAAATGGCGAGCAGAAACTTAAAGAGATTAAATTTGATGAAGTTTTTTCTTTTGGTGAAGAAAATGACATTATTAAAGATATGGACATAATTATGTTATGTGTTGGAGTAAATAATGTTGCTGAAGTTGCACCAAAGTTAAAAGATGCTAAATCAATTGTTTGTTTTGAAAATGATTATCATTCTGTTAATGAAATTAAAAAATTAAGTGGAAATAATAACGTTTATTTTGGAATTCCAGATGTGATTGTATCAAATTCATCTCAATGGAGATTATATCGTAATGACCCATTATGTGTTGTAGCAGAAGAAGGAGAGTTATTATTTGAAAAAGGCAATTATATACTTGATGAAGATATTAAACAATTAGATACAAATGAACTAAAAGAATATTGGGCATGCAAATTTTATATTCACAACACATTACATGCAGTATTAGCATATTTAGGATCCGAAAAAGGATTAAAATATATTCATGAATCCATTGAGAATAGTGAAATTAACTCTAAAATGAATAAAATTTTGTCAAGTATAAGAAATTCTTTAATTAAGAAAAAAATTGTTAGTCCTGAAATGGTAAGTTATTATATTGAACGTGAACTAAAACGTTTTTCTAACCCATTACTTGTAGATCCAATTTCCCGTGTAGCACGAGAACCAATAAGAAAGTTACGTTCCCATGACAGGTTAATCGTACCATTAAGATTAATGCAAGAATGTAATGAAGATATAAGTGGGATTTGTGAAATAATTAGTAAAGTACTTGATTATAATCCACCAAAAAAAAATGATGAGATATATACATTAAGAAAAGTAATTGGCAAAGAAGGAATTTTAAGAGAAGTTAGTGAAATTTGTGAAAATGAAGAAATGTTTAGTAAATTGTTGGGATAGAAAAAATCAAATAAAACCATGTTTCTTAGCAATTTCTTCCAAACTCATACCTTGAACAAGATCTTCAACATACTGATCATAATGTTTTAAATCATGAACATGCTTTTCAACAAGTATAAGAAGTTTATCTTTAGTTGTATTCATTGCCCTTAAATTAGCACCAAATGACCGATAATAATTTTCATATAAGATGCTACAATGTTCAAATTTACGTTTATGAGCTTTTGGTAAAGTGATTTTTATTGCCCCATCTTGTTTGAAATCAAAACTAAATGGAAATAACCTACAGATAATTGGCCTATAATCAAAAATGATACATCCTTCAATATCTTTCAAAAATTTACAATGACCATCTTTTCTTTTCAATTGTAAAACCTTACCATTACGAAAATGTTTGTAAAAAAAAGGATCACCATGTTCTACATTTTTCCTATGTTCTTCACTAACTTTTTCAAAATAAGCAATTTCATCTAGAGCCATACCAGTTTCTTTACTAATTTTAATAACATCATGTAATGTAACAAAAATACCACTACCATCACCAGTACAACACCCACCACCTTCAGCAGCACATTGTTGACATAATGTCTGGTTAGCAAAATCATCATCTGCTTGTTTAAGTTTAGTACAAATTTGACAATCATTAATGTTATGTTCTACATTAAAATCATTTCCTTTGACATCATTCTCAACCATCCGCTAGGCTTTACACTACTTGTTTATTAGTGTTACTATTTTGAGAAAAATCAGATAGTAATGAATTAAAAATGTATGAAATGATAGTAATAATTAAAAATAAGAACGTTCTTGAGATAATTAGAGGCCTGATAGTTTAAAATTATAATATAGATATAATAAATACAATGGCTGATAATTTAGAAAAAATTAGTGCAGTATTAGGAATACCATTCTCAGAATTAATTGATACTAGCAGATATGAATATATAAGAGGCATTGGATCAGGTACATTTTCTGATGTGAGCCTAGAAAGATCACCTGATTTAAATGAAGTTGCAGTTAAAGAATATAGGTTAGGGATAAGGGATTTAAAAGAAGCAAGTTTAAATGAAATGAAAGCAGAGTTTGAGTTAAGAAAAAAATCATTTCAAAGAGAATTTAAAACTTATAAAAAAGTTCAACATAATCAGATACCTTTATTTCACGGAGTTGGAGCATTTTCAAGAGAACGAGGAAAATTTTTAGAATTTCAACCTAAGTTAATTTTAGAATTTATTGATGGAGAAACATTATCTGATAAAATCAAAAATGGTGGTTTAAGTTCAGAAGATATCAGAAAAAACTTTTTTGATGTACTGAACCCTTTAGAAGCATTACATTACGCAAATTCTAAACCAATATTTCATCGTGATCTTAAACCAGCTAATCTTAAAATAAATTCTGAAGGATTAATTTATCTGTTAGATTTTGGAACAGTAAGAGACGAATTATTGAAAACTAATAGAGGTAGTATGGCAGTAGGAACGTTAGGGTATGTTCACCCAAAACAATTTGAGGGAGAACCATCGTTCAGAACTGATTTATATTCATTAGCAGCAACTTTTTATGCAGTAAGCGTAGGAAAAGAATTAGAAGCTTATGAAAGATTATCTTCTGAATTACTTGAACAAACTAACCTTGATCAACATATGAAAAAAATTATTTATTTACTTTACGATTTTGAATTAAGAGGACCACAGAATATTAAGGAGTTACGAGATTATTTAGAAAGGCCAATTGAAGTTAGAGGAAAAGATACCATTGAAAGTGAAAATGTTATTGGTTTTGATAAAATATTTGATGACGTCATAGAAAAAGGTTTACAAGAGTTAGATTTACTATTTCCATCAAGTAACGAATTAAAACCTTTTGAAATAGAAGAGGACAAGAAACTAACAAGATTAGAAGTAGAAAGTATAGAAAAAAAACTAAAGGATAATAGAACTTCAAGAAGACTAAGTTTAATTTCAGGAACATATGCAGCAGCAGCAGCAGCAATGGTTTCACCAATGGTGGGAATACTAATTGACCCATTAACAGGATTAATTGCTACTGCTTCCGCAGGTTTTGGAATAAGGTATCTTCATTTAAAAAATAAACAAAGAGGATTAGAAGAAGATCTCAATATTGTAAATGAAGAGAATGGTGTTATTAGGACAATAAAAGGAAATTTATATGAAGCTAAACAAAAATTGACATCATATAAAAAAACTCCAAACATAATACTTCCAGCATTTAATTTGCTTGGAACATATTTTCTCTGTACAGAAAGTTATACTGTAGCAGGGATTTATTATGGATTAACATCATTAATAGGATTATTAGAGAATAAACCATCTCACCCATGTGAATTCAGAGTAAAAGACCTTGAAAAACAACTTCAGCAGACTATTGAAGAATCCATAAATACCAGAAAAGAAATAATACTAAAAGAATCAAGTTTACTAAATAAATTATGGAATTCAAGGTTAGTAATTAAGTTGTGGAATTATCACTTAAATGCTGGTGAAAGACTGTATGAGACAAGTGTTGCAGATGATTCAAGTATGACTGTAAAAGATATGAAAAGATTAGCTAAAAGAAAAGAACTATTTGCATTAGTTGCAGAAGACCCTAAAAGAAAAGCAAGATTAGAGGAGATATTACAAGATCATGAGATCCCAATAAAACCCCAATCATTCATTAAAAAGTTATACAATGAAATCAAAGGAATTAAAGGTTATTATGAACAATTCCATGAGAAGATTGAAGAATATCATGACATATATAATTTCCAAAACTTTAATTTAACTAAAGTTAAAAAAATGATTAAAGATGCTGAAATTTTAAGGATTTTAGGAGGCATACAAGAAAATCAAGATTATACTTTTTTATATGAAACATTATTTACAAATAAAAAATCAACAATAAATAATGCTTCAGATGGTGGAAATAGTTACTTACTTGAAACAACGATTAAAGAGATTAGAGAAATTGAAAGAGACACTGGGATTGATAATTTTTCTGAGATTTTAGAAAAAAATTTTAGAAAAAGATGTAAAAGAAATTATAAGAATTTTATATCATTTAATTTAGATAGAGATAAAAAAATTAAAGCAAAACAATTAGAATTAAAAAATAGTGGTTATGATCTTAACATTTGGGATGAATTTATGGAATTAACAGAAGAATGGTGTAGTTATCAAATGATGGACATGGAATATGTTCCAAAAGAAATAATTAAAAAATCATATCTCACCACACCAGCAAGAGTTTACACCTATAATCAACTAACAGAATATAGAACAACAGTCCTTAATGAAGATTTAGAGTTTACTGATGTTACTAGAAAAATAGGTTATTTTAGAAATTTTGCTAAAGAAAGAAACATAAATTGGGACGAACACTTTCAAGAACAAGAAAAAGAAATTATTCGAGTAGCTGCTGCCAAAAGCAATAGATTGATGGTATTAAACAGTGAATTATAATATAAAAGAGAATCTGAGATATAAACATTACTATTACAATTCAATAAAGCTTATTAACTAAAAGTTACAAACTTAAGTAATGGCAGAAATTTCTAAACAAGCGGAAGAAATTAACAAAAATTTATTACAGAAAACACCAGTAATTTATAGTCTTCTTTCTAATAAAGGTAAACAAGCGTTCTTTCCTAGTCAGGGGATCATTAAACAAAGTCAAGAAGCTAAAGGAACAAGACTTAATGCAACTGTAGGTCAAGCATTCGAAAACAATTCTGAAGTAATGATATTACCATCATTTGCTAAATGTTCAAATTTGTCAAATAAAGAAACATTCTTATATTCTTCAAGTTATGGAAATACAGAATTAAGAAATAAATGGAAAGAGTTAATTTTAGAAAAAAATTATTCAGTTATAAAAAATGAATCACAAAATAAGATTTCTTTACCTATTGTAACAAATGCTTTAACTCATGGACTTTATGTTGTAGGCCAATTATTTATAGAAGAAAATGATGAGATTATTGTTCCTGATTTAATATGGGGAAATTATAATTTAATATTCTCTCAAGCAAAATTCAATAAATTTAAATTGTTTAACGATGAAAATAGATTTAATATTGAAGGATTGAGAGAAAATATGAATTCTGAGGGTAGTAAAAAAATATTAATTCTTAATTTTCCAAATAATCCTACAGGATATACACCTACAATAAATGAAGCTGAACAAATTAAAGAGGTCATCCTTGAAGCATCAATTAACAACAAAAGAATTTTAGTAATTTGTGATGATGCATATTTTGGATTAAATTATGAACCTAATTGTTTCCAAGAATCAATCTTTGCAAAATTAGTTAATTTGCATGATAATGTTTTAACAATAAAAATAGATGGTGTTAGTAAAGAATATTTTTCATGGGGATTACGAGTAGGATTCATTACTGCAGGAAATAAAAAATTAGATTTTGAAACTAATCACATATTAGAGGATAAATTTGCAGGTACAATTAGAGCAACAGCATCAAATATTTGTACTCATTCTCAAAATTTATGTTTGAAAGGTCTTTCTTCAGAAACATTACAACAAGAGAAAGATAATACTTATAACAAACTTAAGGGAAGGTATGAAGAAGTTAAACAAATTCTTAACAATAAACCCGAATATAAAAATTATTTCGAAGCGTTACCATTCAATTCAGGATATTTCATGTGTATCAAACTAAAGCAAGGGAATGCTCAAGAATTGCGTAAAATATTGATTGAAAAGGAAAGTATTGGACTTATAGCTGTTAATGATAACATTCTAAGGATAGCTTATTCAGCCATTGGAAAAGAAGATTTAAATGTAATATTTGAGAAGATTCATGCATATTTAAATGAGTTTTGAATAAAAAGATACCCCTTGGGAGTGATTACAAAAGGCAAAGTTTATAAATAATCCTTATTTCTAAGTATAATATTACAATAAATACCATAAGTATAACTTTAACGAGGACCATAATATGACATTAAAAAATAAAGTGAAAAGTGGAATTAGAATGTTAACACCACCCACAAAATTAGGTAAAATTTATGCTCTTGCAGCTTTGATTTCAACCCCAATTGCAGGAACCTTAGGTTTAGAGTTATATACATCAAAATATCATCCAAAAGAAAACCTTGCAGTTAAGTTAAAATTAGGGAGTGCAATAGACAAAGTTTTCAGTCCTTTTATGTCATGTAATCCAGAAAATGACTATCAAAATCAAGAAGGTCAAATTATAGATATGGAAACACTTTCCCCTAACGATATTGCATTAGAAACAATCGTTACTACAAATAATGGAAGTAATGAACCTCAAGGTGGAATTATTTATGTTAGTAATAATGCAATTTTTGTACCTGCTTTTGAAAATCAATATAATCCTAGTTGGGGTAATTTAGATAAACTTATTGAAAATCTTAATAATACAGATAGAACTATCAAACCAGCCTTAGCAGACGAAGGTGAAGGTGGAAAAGTGATTAGAATTCCTTTAAGTTTACCGTCCCCAGAGATATTATCTAATTATTTATCAGGAGAAGTTCCTGAACAATTAAAAACTAATCCAAAATATAAAGGACACTTTCTAGTTAAGACAGAGAATGGGTGGGAAGCACCAGAGAGTAGATCTGTAAGAAAAGATAAAATTAAAGATAAATATGAAGATGCAGCAAGTGTTCTTACTGGATATGGTGTAAATTTTGTATTTGGTCCAGTATTAGACCTTGTCCCAGAAGATAAAGAAAGAGTTCCAAACAATATTATGGTAACTCAACAAAGGTCTTACGGGGATGATTTAGAAACTGTACTAGAACTTGCAACCTTATACACTGAAGTAATGCACAGCAAAGGCATTGATGTAATTGCTAAACATTATGTTGGAACTGGTTTCATAAAAGGAGATAGTCATGATGGAAATTTAAATGGTTCAACTAGAAACATGTTTGATGAAGAAGTTGAAGTATCGAAAAAAGTTTTCAAGAAAATGTCATCTTCAATTGAAGGAATCATGATTACCCACAATAAAGATTCAGATTATGAAATGATTGATTCAGTTAATCCAGAAGTTTACCAAGAAATAAGAAGTTTCTTTGATGGAATAATTATAACTGATGATATGTCAATGGGATCTGTTAAAGTAATGTATGAACCAAGATTTGGTGATGATTGGTTAATGCAAGCTTGTTTAGATGCGTATATAGCGGGAGCAGATGCAATTATCTTAAAAAATCCTGACGATGCTGAAGATCTTAGAGCAAGACTTGTTGAAAAAATGGCTTATGATTCAGAATTTAAACAAATGATGGATGAAAAGTCAGCAAGAATGATTGAGTTCAAAGGTTTAAATGTTTTAAATGAAAATTTAGAACAACCAGAACAATTAATTGCTGATGTTACTGTAAGTGATACTGATGAAAATGGTCCAAATGCAGACCTTAGTTTGAAACCAACTGATAATGTTAAAGCCCAATGGGTTCCAGTTAAAGTAAAAAGTGGTGACACATTATTAGGTTTAATTGCTACAGAAGATTCAGACATTGCTTTCTTTAATTCAAGAGGACAACCAGCAATAAGGAATCAAGATGAATTTAATTCAATCAAAGAAACTTTCATAAAAATCAATAATGTTCAACCAGATGGTATGAGAGCTGGAAGTATTTATTTAGTTCCTGATTTGAACCTTGACGGACAAGTATCAGATAGAGAAAGTTATAGGCCTGTGCCAGTTGTTGAAGAAGCAACCCGAGTTTGTCAAATCAGAGAGTTAGATGATTTACCAACAGTTTCACACAAATTCAAAAGAGGAGAAACTCTTTATTCAGTATTATCAAATATGGGTGTAGAAGTAACTTATCCTAATAGTAGGAGATCACTTCCATTGACTAGCGGACCTTTAGCACCAATTTATCAACAATTTAAAATAGATAATCCAAATGCCCCATCAAATCCTAGAAGATTAATGGCAGGTGAAACATTTCAATTTAGAGAGTATAATGATTTACATTGTGATGGTTCAACTACAAGTAATGTTGACACTCAAAATAATCAACTAGTTCCAGCACAAGTCCAATCAAATACAACTGGTGATGATTTAATCAGATACAAAGTTCAAAGAGGACAATTATTTTATGGATTTTTAGCAGGTGAAGGGATAAATGTTAGGGATTCAAGAGAAGAATTTTTGCCTTTGAAAACTGGAACTTTATCTGGTTATTATCAAGATTTCAAAAATGCTAACCAAGGGTTTAGTGGAATGAACGATTTTGATGCTGGTAAAAATTTTCTGTTCGTTGACATAAATAACAATGGAAGAATTGATTATAAAAAAATAGATTAATTTTTTTTATTTTAAACAAATTTATATTAATGATAACAAGATATACATCCCACTATATAAATTCTTAATAAAAAGTGTTGAAAATTACAAACACATGAACATTGGCGTTGATATGGATGAGATTATTGCAGACATGGTTACTAAATTAGTCCCTTGGCATAATGAGAATTATGGAACCGATATTAAAAAAGTACAAATTAGAGATTATGATTTAAGTAAAGTCTGGGGTGGAACCAGAGATGAAATGCTAAAAAAGTTTAATTCATTTTATGTTTCAGAACATTTTTTTCAAATTGAACCAGTACCAGGATCAATTGAAGGAATAAATGATATATCTTGTAACAACACATTAACAATAATAACTTCTCGTTCAAATTTAGTAAAAAATGAAACTTATGATTGGATAAACAGATATTTTCCTAACAAATTTGATGATATTATAATAACTGGAGCATGGACAAAAAGTGGTTTTGATATCGATGAAAAAGATTTTGGGAATAAATCAGATGTTTGTAAAAGCTTAGGTATTGACATAATGATAGAAGATTGTTATCAATACGCAATGAACTGTTTACCACACATAAAAAAAGCAATTTTACTTAATCAACCTTGGAATGAAAGTTTCAATCCCACACATAAAGGGATTGATAGAGTTTATACTTGGCCAGCTATCGTACAAAAAGTAGGTGAATATCAATCTTTAGTAACAACAAGATAATTTAACATTGATTCTACCATACACCTAGTAGCTAAATAATTTCTTTCATAAGCTGGTTCTGGGCCATTAAGTTCAAGTTGTGCAATATGAAGTTTATGATTAGTATAATCAATTTTTTTTTTAACAGGAGAATTATTTTTTTTTTTAATATCAAGAGAAGCATCATTATATTTTTGATGTAATTTCTTGATTTCAGTACCCCCAAAAAATTTAATATTATCATCAAAAGTTAAAATGTGTGAAGATAATCTGTTTAAAAAAGATTTTTTAATTTTATAATCTAAAGTTCGATCACTTAAAGTACCTAATTCCAAAACATTTGAATTAATTGGTTGATTTGTTCTTCTAGAATATTTTCTTCGATGTAAAGAGATTACACCTATTTGATCGTATTGAGTAAGCATCCTGTCAACAAAAGCACAAATATGATGTTCTGTATTTTTAATACATGAATTTCTTGGACCTTCATAAATAAAAGAATAAGTTCCAAGATCTTGATGTAATATCTGGTTTATTTTTACAGTGTAAAGTTCATCAGAATGAATACAAACAGCTAAAACAGGAATAGAACCCTCAGAGAGACTTAGTTTATATTTATCATTAGACATAATGATAAGATTATTAATTTAGATTAATTAATTTAGTTGTATTAGATTATAATAAAAATGTTATTTTATTTTAAAAAGAGATTCATAATTTAACAAAAAAAAGAAAATAAATAAAAATTACTTCCAGATCTGATATTCTTTAATTATCATAATCATGAAAATTATTAACAGAATAGCACCAGCAATTAAGTACCAGATACCTTCAGTAAGTAACCCAGTACTAAGAGTTTGGAACATACCCCATCCCATTACAATAAATCCTAACCATAAAAATTTGTCTAGAACAAGTTTCATAATTTCAAATTCTTGCTCATCAGTCATCCTTTTTTTAGCTTTACGCTTAACCATTTTGAGTCACCTTCTTTATTATTTTTGTGAATTATTATTAATTTAAAAAATAAAAAATAATTAAGTTGTTTTTATGAAAAATGTCTTACTGTCATATTCAGACCCATCAGTTTCATCCGTTACAACAACCTTAAACAAATAATTTCCTGTTTTATCAGGAGCAGTTATTGATACCGGAACCACTTTATTATCTCCAGCGCCTAACACTTGAGAATAATCATCCCAACCTAACCTAGCACTTACTGAAATACCATCCGAAGTTGTCCAGGTAGTTGTTTTCTCAGATACAAAATCAACAAATCCACTATCAGATTTAACTTGAAATTTCACAAGAAAACTCTTCTCAGAATCTTCTGTATTCTTTATACCAATTGCTTGAGTATCCATTTCACCAGTTTCTAAAGTAATGTCTGTTGCAGGAAACGACAATTTATTATTACTAGTTCTTAAATCGTCTAGAATTTGTTGTCTGACTGATTCTTGTACAGAATTACTAGTATCTTCCATACTACCAAATTGTCCTTTTACAAACCCCAATCCTAATCCTAAAACAACAAAGGCAATTACTACAATTACAATCGCTTCAATTGACAAATTCAACGAAGCTTTCTTACCAAGAAATTTTAAATTAAATTTCACCATTTATGCACCTCTTTAATTAAAGTTAAAATTTTTTACAATCTTATTAACATCTATTTTTTAATATTTATAATCTAGTTAATTAATTTTAATATAAAAAGCTTTGCATTAATAATTATTAAATAGATTTAGAATTTAAATCACTTTCATCACCATATTCTATAAATTTGTTATGATGATCTGGTTCATTGAAATTTTTATCTTTATTATGTTTGATTCCACACCAAAATGTTTCAGTATCAGAACAGATCTTACTTGTATATGCAATTAAACCATTACCATATCCACAATAAGCACAATTAATTTTCTCTAAAGGATCTAAATAACTTAATTTATGTCTGTCAATTTTAATATAACTAGACCGTTTAATTAAAGGGAGTTTATACAAACGAAAACATATTTGGTGATAAATTTCAATAGTAATATCCAGAAATGCTAAAGGAACAATCATCCCATAAATAAATGGGGCAGATAAACCCAGCCTAAATTTATTTCTAAACTTACGTGATTCCATCTGACAAAAGAAAAACTAAGTGTTTAAATGTTTTTTGTATAAAATGATTAATTATGATTCTTTTTTACTCAAAATAACACACTACTTAACCATTCCCAGAAAAACATTAAAACTAAATAAGCAAAAAGAAAACCAGGAACTAATGGCAAACCTTCTTTAATTTTAATTTCAGTAAGTTGACCTTCACTGTATAATTGACGTAAATGGTTTAAATCTTTTCGATCAATAACTTTTTTCTCAACAACTAACTCTTTCCTACCGAGATTTTCTTTCATCACATAAACATCTTCAGCTAACCAATCACCTTCAACTAAAAAAGGAATTTTTCTTGCCTGAATAAAACAAGTTTCTTCTACTGAAGCTACAAATATAAATAAATAATATCCTAATAAAGGAATTATTGCAAGAACTAAAAAGAATACCTGCCAGAAGGTTAATATTAAAAATAAAATTGTAAAACCCAATGCAACAAAATGTTCCACTTTATTTTGTTTAATTTTTGATTTAAAAGAAATTATGAAATTTTTTCTTTTAATGAAAGCTAGGACCAACATCCAAACTAAACCATAAATTGCACTTACAAGTAATAGTAGTAAGAAGAATAAAGCTAAACCCCAAGCCAGATTTATATTACTTGAAGTTCCAAAAATGAAATCCGTACCTAAAACTACACCCATCCCTAACAACAATTTACTATCTGCTCCACCCCATTGCCCACTAAAAAAAAGAACTGAAGCAATAACTAGACAGATTATAAATCCAACCAATCCTGAAACTAAAAACTGCCAACCATAATCTATTGCAAAAGTAGCTCTTAACAACAATGCTAAAAAAATAAACCCATAACTAATCATGTCAGGAACTTCTCTTCTTTTAATATCAGTATAAGAAGCAATTATTAATGTGATTAATGTTAATATAAATAAGGAGATATTAGCAGTACTTAATTCTATCATGTTGAAATACATATCTTAAAGAATTTTTTTAGGTATATTAAGTTTTGGGTATAATTTAATATATTAAATCCTAACCGGGACAGTCAGTACAAGGAGTTCCACCATTACGTGCACCACAGCAGATAACTTTCTTCCAGATATTTCTTTTCACACCATAATGTGAACCATAAGATGTAGTCCCACTTACTTTATACCCCATGCTACCTGCTGAATATCCAACTGGACCATTAAAATATCCGCCCGAACTAGACCCATAACTCACCATAATTAACTATTGTTAAGTTGTCTTTTTTATAAATATAATGGTGTATTGCAAAAAATTAAGAAAAAAAGAAAGTAGTGTGAATATTAAAAAAAGTAATTTAAAATTAACACTTACTCACCCATAGACATTAAACTAACAATTTCAGTTAAAGAGAATATAATATCATCTAATTTATTGGTAGGTTCTACTTCAATTTCTCCACTGGTAAGTCCAACTACTAATTGACCTATTACTTTTACAGCAACCCAGGATTCCTTTACTTTTTCCATCTCTATGCCTTTCTCTTTTTCCCACCAAGGACCTTCTACATGTTCACCTTCAACTTCTTTAGCTACAGTACTCATAATATCATACAAGAAATCAAAATCTACGCTAACAATAGCGTCTTGAGTACCGTCATAATCACTTACTTGTTCAATTCTCATAACAACTTCTGGATTAACTTTCATCAAACCTTGGAATACCAATTCTTCTTCATCTTTAATTTGAAAAATGATTTCAGCACCATCATCAAATCTATCACTAATTTTGTTAATCTTATCCATTATTTCTTCATTTTGTTGAATCTCTGCAACTTCATGAGCAGGTGGACCTTTTGGACCACCAAATTCTTCGTTCATTTTTTCAATGATAAACTCTTTTGGTGGAAAAATCCAAATTTTCATGTAAGGATTAAGAACATTAATATCTTCACCACCTTGACTAAAATGATCAGTTTTCTTATATTCTTCCCAGATTTCCACATCACCATAAATACTTTGATAACTTAATTGAATAGGCATATATTCTTCAGGAAATTCAGTTTCCCCTAAACAAGCTAATGTCCAAGCAGTACGATCAGTATTTTCCATTAAGACCCTATGTAACCCATTAATAATTCTCATATGATCTTCAAATTTATTTGGATCATCATTTACAAATTCGTTAAAGAACCAATCCATAAAATCTTCATTAAAAGATTCTTGAATTAACTTCCTTTCTTCAATCAATTTTTCAAGATCTTTTTTACACCAATCATCTTCCATCACATCAAATGAATTATGTTTGTATTCTCCGAATTGTTCTAATTCTTCACCCCAACCATCAATCCAAAATCCAGCTTGTTCATCACCGTTAGTATATGTGTCACAGTTTGCACCAAATTGTAAAAGTTCTTTATCTTCTTCCCATGAATCACCTGATTCACATGCAAAATTCAAAATTCTTTTTTTATCTTCACTACATTTTGGTTCTGCACAATCACTATCACTTTGACAACCATCACACTGACCTTCTAATTCACAACCATTTAACCAATCACCATCACAATCACTATATCCCTCTTCACATTCACAGTGACCTCGTTCTTCATCAAAGAATTGTTTATCGTAACATTCTAAATCGCCATTTTCATATTGACACAAGTTACATACTTTACAAGATTCATCACATTGTTCTAAATCACCATTTTCCCAATCACATTCCCAACAATCTTTACAATCATCATCACAATCTTTATTGTCATTATAGTTTTGATTATCATCTTCTTCTTCGAGATCTTCAAACCACACATAATCATCTGCAACAGCCATTCCAGTAATCAAACTACTAGTACCTAAATTCTGTTCACCGCTAGAATCATCATTACCCTCATCTGATGGCACTGATTCTGATTCACTTTCTTCTTCAACAGGTTCAGATTCATGAGAATCACTTTCTGGTTCATTATTATTTTCTGGGACTTCACCATCATTCCCCTCTTCAATACTATTTTCATCAGTAGGTTCTGACACCTGTTCTTCAGTTTCTCCTACGGGATCTTCATCAATTTGATCAGTTTCTCCATTATCTTGTTCAGTATCGTTTCCTTCTTCATTGTTAGAAGAATCATCTGCATCTTCATTATTCTCCGGCTCAGCAGGTTCTAGTTCATTATTATCATTATTTGAGTCATCGTTGTCATCATTAGGAGGAGGACCATTTTCACCATAACCTAAACATATGCACATGCCATCAATACAATTAGTATTCTGATCACCACATTCTTGTTCACAACCATCTTTACATTCAGACACTTCGTTATTATCATCACCTTGTTCAGGAGAATCATCATTACCTAAACACACACATTTGTCATTTACACAATCAGTATTCTGATCACCACATTCTTGCTCACAACCATCCTTACATTCAGATTCTTCATGATTACTTTCTTCATCATTTCCATTGAACCAACCATCATCTTGATTTTCTTCTTCCCACATTTGTTCACAATCACAGTCAGGATCATCACAGTCCCAATAAGTATCACCATCATCATCTTGACCGTTGGTACAATCTTCATCCCCTCCCTGGGCAGAAACACATTGGGCATCTTCACAATAAAAATTTTGATCACATTGTTCTTCTTCAGAACGACACCAAGCATTGTTAATTTCAACTGTTTCTTTTATCAAATAATCTTTATATTCAATTCTTTCAATTTTTTGTTTAATAAGATCATCAAGACCAATATCATTTACTGTATCATACAAAAAATCTTCCAGTTCATTAGAAGTAATATCATTATCTTCTTGTGCTCTCCAATTTAGTTCAGATAAGTAATTGTTTAATTTTTGTTCTTGAGAATAAAATTCTTTTCTAGCATCAGATGCTGAATTAGAACTTTTAATTTCATCAACCACATCATCTAACATCTCAATAAAACCATTTTTGACTTCTTCAATTTCGTTATTATGCAAATCTTCCCATGCATAACCAGAATCAAAATGTTCATCACCAATTTCTTCTTTATTTCTACTTTCAATATGTGCCCAGATATGAAAATTATCTTCGTCAGACTTCACATCATGGTTAATAGACAATTCTGAATATAGATCATCATTATCAACAATTGTTCCAGTGATATAAGTTACATCAACAGTTTCTTTCCTACTTAATAAACCAGAAAAAATGTTACTACATTCATCAGGATTAGTATTAATGTAATTATTAACATTTGATTCAACATTAGCAGCAGCTTCACCCAATTCAGATAAACTAACATCACCATTTTCATATAAATCAACCATTTCTTGAAATGAATTTATAAAAAGTCCAATATCAACATTTTCTCCTTCTGTTTGAAGAGAAGATTGTATCCCTACATGATAAAATAATAATATTTCATTTCCATCTTTAATTCCATTTGGCCAAGCATGTAATGTGACCCTAACTTTGTCCCCATCAAATAAAACATTTTCAAAGTAAGGTACTTTTTCATCAAGTTTAGTTGATTGACCATCATTATCTATCCAAATTTCTTCCTGATAACCACTAGGGCTTCCAAACAAATCTTCAACAAAATCAATTGATAAACCTTTGAAATAATCTCCCTCTTCTTTTGAATTCATTTGAGGTAATTTACTGGCTAGATTAGAGATTTCTTCCCAATCAGAATTATCAGCAGCTTCTGTAATCTCTTTAAGAACTTCAACCGTATCTTCATCACCTAAATCTTGAAATAAAACAATTAATTCATCTACAACATTTTTTAATTTTTCAGCATCTTTATCCATAAAGGCAATTTCTGCTTCTTTACCCAACTCTAAAATTTCATCTGAATAAGCTGGGTCTATATTAGAATCTGAAGAATACTTTTCCATCTCACCATCAATCTCTTCATAGAACTGCTCTTCAACCACATAAATGTTAGTTTTAAATTTTAAATAATCTAATTCACCATTTTCATATTGTTGAGCGTAATCAGAAACTTGATCAAAGTCAGCAGCAAAAACCATCCCAGTTAAAGCAAGGAATAAAATTAACATCACACTTATCTTTTTCATTTTGTGATATGTAAGTATATTTAATATAAATAATTAACTATAAATACAGATTAATTTATTAATTAAGTTTATGAAAGATTATTGTTAAATTAATTTTTTTGTAAAATTAGTAAATTTTATAAATACAAACAAACTTACTTTTAGTGAGATGGTAATGGTAGTTAGTGATATGTTCTTACAATTAGCTTTAGTTGTATCTATCGCAGCATTCTCAGCATTTTTCTTTAGACTGATTAGACAACCACAATTATTAGCATATATCATTGTTGGTGTTTTAATAGGACCAGTGTTTAATTTAGTAACAGATTTAACTATGATTGAATCTATGTCAACCATAGGAATTGCATTCTTGTTATTCTTAGTAGGATTAGAAATTGACATTAAAAAATTAAAAAATGTAGCTTTAGTATCTACGTTTGGCGGTACAATCCAAATAGCAGTTTTGTTTTTAGTTGCTTTTCTAATTGCATTATCGTTAAGTTTTGTTTCAATAGAAGCAATTTACATTGCATTAATGTTAGCGTTCTCTTCAACAATGATTGTAATGAAATTCTTATCTGATAGAAGAGAACTTAGTACATTACATGGAAGAATTATTGTAGGGATATTATTATTAGAGGATGTAATTGCAATTTTAGCTTTATCTGTTCTAACTTCAATAAATGGGTTTGAAGCATCATTATTAATAGTAGCGTTATTAAAGTTCTTAAGTTTGTTTGGTTTAGCTTATGTATGTAGTAAATTTTTATTCCCATCAATTTTTAAATTTTCAGCAAAAAACCCAGAATTACTTTTAATCACATCATTAGCAACTTGTTTTTTATTTTCCTTAATATTTCAATATTTAGGATTTTCAATAGTAATTGGTGCTTTCGTTGCAGGATTAACTTTAGGTAACTTACAATATAATGTAGAGATCATTGCTAGAGTTAAATCATTACGAGATTTTTTTTCATTGATATTTTTTGTATCTTTAGGTATGGCGCTTACTGTTGCTTCCTTGAAAAGTTATTGGTTAGCATTAATCATTTATATCATATTTTTGTTAGTCTTTAAGCCACTACTGATTATGACAATCTGTTCAGTGTTTAAATTCACAAGAAAACCATCATTTTATACTGCGATATATTTAGCTCAAGCAGGAGAATTTGCATTAATTATTGCTTCACAAGGGTTATACTTAGGACATATAGGCCAAGAATTATTTTCTATGATTGTATTTTTAACAATATTATCTATGACTTTAACATCATATGTGATAAAGTTTAGTGATAAATTGTATAAGTTATTTAGTGAAAAATTAAAGATATTTGAAATTTTCAATGCCGAGGGATTAGAATTTATTCCAACCGAGATAAAACCAACAATCATCTTATGTGGACATAATCGAGTAGGGTATAGTATATTAAAAAGTTTGAATAAGATGAAAAATAAAATTCTGATTGTAGATTATAATCCAGAAATTATTTCTAAATTAGTTAAACAAGGATATCATTGCATTTATGGTGAAGCTGACGATAACGAGATTATTGAAAGGATGAACTTGAAAAATGTAAAGTATTTACTTTCAACAATACCTTATTTGAAAGAAAATAAAAAGTTAATTAAACGAACTAGGTCAGTGAATAAAAAAGCAAAAATTATTGTTACTGCAGATAAAATTGAAGATGCACTTAAATTTTATGACCTTGGGGCTAATTATGTAATCTTACCACATTTCTTAGGTGGTGAGCATGTAGCTAACCTTTTCAGTAAGGTAAGGAAAAGAGAAGTTAAATTAAAAGATGAAAGGGATTCTCATTTAAAAGAATTAAAAGAAAGAATGAAAATTGGACATGATCACCCAGTACAAATGGGTTGAATGTTTAATTTCTGCTACCAATACTCTTAAACTAATCTATTTAATAATAATCATAAATAAAATCATTTACAGTAACAATTATAAAACCAACACCTTTTTCTTAACTTAACATGAATTTTCAAAAATTAGGTCCAGTAGAAAGCAGTAAGAGATATCTTGACTTAGCATTCAGTAAAGCTAGAACTAAAGCCAAAGAAAGAGATATTAATTCTAAAGACAAATTAGAAATAGCTCGAAGATTAGAGATGTTAAAATTGGATGTAGTTAAAGCAGATTTAATCAGTAGATTAGAGAGAATCTTATCAGAATTCCCTGGAGTGGATCATTTATCAGAATTTTATATCAAATTAATGAAATTAACTTTGGATTATCCAACAATGAAAAAATCTTTTGGAGCAGTTAACTGGGCAAATGAAAAGATCAGGCATTTCCATAGGTTATATGTTGGGAAAGTATCTAATGCAACAAATTATAACAAAATTAAAAGTCATTCTAAAGAGTATTATGGAAGAATTTCTTCAATTATGAAACAGATTGATGCTAATTTGAAATATCTTGAAGAATGTCGAAGAATTATGAAAACTTATCCTGATGTTAAAGAGATATTTACTGTTTGTATTTATGGATTCCCTAATGTTGGTAAAAGTACGTTCCTTAACAAACTTACTGGGAGTAAAGCTAAAACAGCTGCATATTCATTTACCACTAAAGGGATCAATTGTTCATATTTAGATATTAAAACTATGGAGGGAGCTTCTAAAGTTAAGAATAAGAATCAATTAGATGATTGGGCACAAGTATTAGATGTACCAGGAACCTTAGCAAGACCAGAACGAATGAACCTAATTGAACTTCAAGCAGATTTAGTATTAAAAAATTTAGCTGAATTAGTTATTTATGTATTTGATCTTACTGAAACTTATCCAATCCAAGAACAAGTTAAATTATATCGAATGGTTTCTAAGATTCAACCAACATTAGCATATATCAGTAAAAAAGACTTAATTTCTAAAGAACACATTAAAGATTTTTATGAACAGTATGAAATTGATCATTTCACATTTGATCAAATTAAAGAAAAAATTGCTGATTCCAAAAATTGATTCACTTTAGCATTCTAAACCCAAAAAAACAATAAAGTTTAAAAGGGGAAAAAGTTTACTGTAATGTATATGTCACACTCTCTAAATATGATGATTATCTTTGCAGTCATCAATCAACTAATATTTGTATGCGTAATCGTACTAATTTATTTACATTTCCATAAAAAAGCTAAGTATAAAAGATATTTAAAACGAAAAGAAGAATTCTTACGAAGAAAAGCAATGCAAGAAGGTAATGCTGATAGTTGTAGTTGTGATATTAAACAGAACAATGTTACAAAAGAAAATTCTAAACCAAAGAAAGGTAAAAAAAATAAAGTTGATTATGATCAACAGTTAAATAATGTTGAATGTAAATTATGCGATTTAAGATCAGATTTAGACAATTATTATAAACCAAAACCTCTGAATGAGTTACATCAAGAAATGAAAAGTAGTTTTTTAGATCAAGAGGTAGATTTCTTAGATAAACAAATTAATGATAAAATTAAATCTCACCCTTACGTTACAAAAAAACAAGTTATTGATCGTAAGTATCAAGATAAAATTAGTAATTTAAATGACCAGATTGTTTCATTGGGTGGTTCTCAACAAGCAGTTAGTCAACCTAAAAAAGTAAAGACAATTACAGAATTAAAGATAGGAAAAGAATTAGATAAAATTAAAGATTTACTTGACAAGTATGATACAGAACCTGATACATTTATGGGTAAAGTAAAGAAAAAGTTCAAAAGTAAAGAAGAAATTGACGCAGAAGCAGAAGCAATTAAGTTAGTACAAAAAATTTCCCGTATGATTGAGGGTAATCATCCAATCCCACCTAACGAACTTCTATGGATTAAGGATGAAGTTAAAAATTTAAGAAAAGATATTAATGAAGATTTGTATTGAGAATTGATATGGTAAAGTCATCTAGAGCTATAATTGTTCATAATGAAAAAATTCTTTTGATACATAGAATAAAAAATGATATGGAATATTATGTTCTCCCAGGTGGGAAAATTGAAGAAAATGAAACTCAAAGAGAAGCAGTGATTAGAGAAGTTAAAGAAGAAACAAACTTAACTATTGAAATCGATAAACTGCTATGGAGACATAATGAACATATCAAAATTAACAAACATAATGAAAAAATTGTGGGATATTATTTCTTAGCTAAAAAATTTAAAGGTGAATTAATGTTAGGCGGACCAGAGAAAGAACTTCAATCAAAAAACAACATATTTTTATTAAATTGGTACCCAATAAATGAATTAAAAGAAATTTTAATGTATCCCATTGAAATAAAACAAAAAATCATAAATTTATTTGGTAATTAATACCCTAAGTCCCCATCCCAAACTGACTGATTATATTTTCTAACATATCATCGATTTCATCATCATTCCCTTTATTTGAATTATCAAACTCAAATATTTGACCATGATTATCCTTTTTTATTGCATCTACAAAACAATCTCTTTTCTGCAAATAACTATGCTGACAGACAATTCTTCTTTCAATTTGTTCAGGACTATGGCCCCTTCCTTCCAATCTTTCCCTTTGAACATCTTTACTGACATTAACTAAAGCAACATTATTATTACATAAGTAAGACATCCCAGTTTCTGCTATTAAAGCAGCATTAAGTAAGATTAAACCTTCTTTACGATAAAGTTCTTTTTGATATCTAACTAAAAGGGGCTTTCCCATAATTTTGTTCAGTTTTTCTCTTGCATCCGTATTATTAAAAATTAATTCACCTAACATCTTCCGATTAATTGAACCGTCAGAATTTCTAGTTTCAGGCCCAAATGTTTGCATAATTTCTTCTCTTACCGTTATATATCTTGGTTCTTTTAAGTCAGTAATTATTTGATGACCTATATGGTCTAGTTCTATATTATGAACTTCAATACCCTTAGTAGTCCCTAATTCAACTAACTTTTTACTGACATAAGATTTTCCTGCACCAATTTCACCAGTGACACCCAAGACATATTGTTTAGATATTCTTTCTTCTAATCTCTGTTTAACATCTAATGGAACAAATTCATGAATAAGGCCGTGTTCACTTTGTATTGCTTTAACATTACTTGAAGAAACATGAGTTAAATGTGGCCTTGCAAATAAAACATGAGTATCAATACCTAATTTTTGTGTTTCACCAATTTGATGTAACAAAGATTCATATTCAACATCAGTTGGACCCCTTACACCTTTAACTATAACTCCTATTTTTTTTTCATATGCATAACTTACCAATAAACCCTCAAATGAATCAACAGTAACATTCAGGTACTTTCCTAATGCTTTGTTAGCCATTTCTGTTCTTTCAGCTAAAGTAAACATATAATTCTTCTTTGGATTAACTCCAATTCCAACAATAACTTCATCAAAAGCTTTAGAAGCTCTTTCAACAATGTCCATGTGACCATAAGTTATGGGATCACCAGAAAACGCATATATTGCTTTTACCATTTTTATTATACCAGTTTGATAGTGTTTTAGTTATATAACACTTATCTTTAAAGAACATCTAAAACCTGAATTTTTTTTAACAAAAGTTTAAAGAAAAAATAATATTAAAAAATTAAGAACTTTCTACTTCAACAATCCTACATGTACAAGGCATTTTCTTGGATGCTCTAACTAAAGCTTTTTTACCTAATCGAAGGTGTGCTTTGTCTAACCTTAATTCCATGATAGTTTGTCCTTCCTTCAATCGAGCTGCAGAACTGATAACCTTACCAAATGATTTCTTCATTCCAGTACTCATCCTGTCCGCACCTGCCCCGGAAGCTAATGGGTTCTCTCTTAAAATGTGAAATGGATAAACTTTAATCTTTAAATGATAATCTTTGTTAATTGTTTTATCCAATAATTTGTTTGAAGTTAACCTAGCTGCTTCTAAAGCGTTATGCCTTACATTCATAGCCCTAGTTGAAGTTAACCTTAATGTTGTGTTGTATTCACCTTTAATATTACCTAAGTCAAACTTGATAACTTTCATATGAGGGAAACCACCACGCACAAAGTTCTTCTTATTGTACTTACTAATCCTAGTATAAGGTCTTTCTAACTTTTGATATGCTGCAAATTTCCTTATTCGTGCCATATTACCCAAAAAATAACGTTCAGTTTTTAAATGTTACTGTAATTTAAGAGATATATTATTAATTATTCTTCATCCCACTTAACTTTACCCTTGTATGTTGTTCTAAGTATACATGATTTTTGAAATAATTCTTCACAGATTTCAACAGAAACACCAAACTCTTGTGAAGCAAATTTATATGCAATAGGTTTTTGTAATTCTAAAGCTTTTAAAAGTTCATCAAAATCATTATAAGAATCAGTGTTATTATTACAGAAATTATTAATCCAAGTAGTAATAACAGATTCATCCCTAGTCATATAACCATCACCAATTGCTGTTCTTGCATAAGCATCATATTTAATCATATCATCTGCAAAATCTTCAATACTTTTTCTATCAGGGATATGCGACATGAGAGTTCAAAATTGAGGTTGATTAAAAAAGTTAATTGAAAAAATTAAGTTAATAATTTCTCATACCATCTATTGGTGATATCATATCAGTACGTTCTTGATAGGTCTTAATTAATTCAATTATTTCACTAGCAAGATATGTTCTTCCCAATTCTAAACCAAATTCTTCTAATGAAATCTTATCATCATCATTAGCTATATCATAACAAGGTTTAGATATCCTTCTTTCATTACTACCAGGTCTGTTATTACAAGATTCACAAATTGAATCAATTCCCTCAACAATTTCAATTTGCAGATCAGGATTTGTTAATATTTTATCATAAATGTCATGAATATCATCTTCAGTTTGATCAGTATAAATACCTAATGTTGGTCTTGATTCTACTTTAACATCAGAATCATATGATTTTAATAAATTGTTTAAATTCGAATCTATTGGTGAATTCTCAATGTAAGAGATACTTGAATTTGTAAACCTTTGAGCCATATTCCTGTTAAATAGTTTTTTAGCAATACTATCAATATGATGACCTCTTAACCTAATTTTTTCTACCATATTAACAAGAAAGTATCACTCATTTATAAATATTGCGATAATTCGTCACCAGCAAGGAGTGATTTATTGAGTTGAGCCAAACCTATTCAACCCTAACTGCCCTTTACGCTTTCCAGCAGAAACTTCTACTGGAATATCTTCACCCAACTGATTTTTCACATTAACCGCCATAGCTTTACCAATTAATTGAGATAAAGTAGAAAGATCAACCTTTTTCAAATCACCAAAATCTTTAAGGCCATTATTATACAGTCTACGCGCTCTTTTTCTTCCTACACCTTTTAGTTTAAGTAAAGGTAAAAGTTCTTCCTTGACACCATTCTTAAGCCTGTAACGTAATTTACGAAGATCTCTTCGAATATCTTTATAGTTCAGTAGGCCAGTAAGTTCAATCAAAGAGTATAATAACCAATTTGCAATTTCTAATTTAGCCCTAATTTCTCCAGGTCGGACATCAAATTTGTCAAATAACAAATCTTCACCAGATTCGTTTGCCCAAGATTCAAAAAACAAAGCAGTCTTAATTGAGTTCATAAACATAGAATATTCATAATCAAAATGATCTGGTTCTTTTTGTAAAAGATTGTCAAAATTGTTTAATAATTCACTTTGGATTAAATCAAACTCTTTTTTCTTAACTCGAAGTAAAGGACGCATTTCAATAGTGTTTGATACTGCTTGCAGATATGAAAAAATCTTAATTTCAGTATCAAGTTTATTAGCACGTTCCATACGATCAAGTAAAGATCTTGCAGTTAATGGATCTAAATAAAGTTGAGACACTCTTTTACCAATCATTGTAGCTCTCAATTGATCTTTATCTTCACAAGAATTATCAGTTACTGTGCTTGGAATTTTTTTAACTTTTTTCCACATATCTTTAGCGCTTACAAACATGGAATCAGTTTTAAGGATATTATTATTTTTATCATCAACTCTTAAACTACCTAATTTTTTCTTATCAACTACAAATCCCCATTCAATCAGTTTCTTTAAAGTTCTGTCCATGATACTTTCTAATTCATCAAAATCATTGTACTGCGCTGCCCAAAAAGTTTCTCGAAAAAAATCTTTCATTTCTTTTTTAGTTTTAATTATACCTGATGCAATCAAAGAAAGAAGATAAGTTCTTAACACTGGTTCTGCTGCAAGTTTAGAATAAATATCTTCAGGAACACCACAGATATAACGATTATAAATTTCATCTTTTTCAATGACAGTCCTAGATATTGAGATTGCTTCACCTAATTTAGAATGTTCAGGCCTACCGGCTCTGCCAGCCATTTGCATGTATTCTAATACAGGTATCCAATCCATACCCCATTTACCACTAAATCTTTTCAATGACTTAAGAATTACCCTATAAGCTGGGAGTGATAATCCCGCAGCTAAAGTAGGAGTACAACAAATAATTGTTATATCACCATTACGAAAATTATCCTCCACAATATCTCGTTGCTTAGAAGCTAAACCAGAATGATGAAATGCAATACCTTTCTTTAAAGTTTTAGCTAAACGTTTACATTGTTTAGTTGGAGAAGAAACTGATTTAAGAGATTGTTCACTTAGTTGATTAAGAAGTTCAGGGTTGTGTATTTTGGAGATTAAATTAGCAATATCTTCTGCAGTTCTTTCAGCACTAGCTTTACTGGAAACAAACACTATTGCTTGTTTGTTCATTCGTACTGTTTCTAAAGCTAGTTTAATTGTATCATCCAAAAGTAATGTTCACCCAACATAGTAAGATAACACTTATAATAAATAAGTTTCGGGTGTAAAAAATAAAAATAGAAAGTAAAAAAATAAAAATTTAATCATCACTCCAGTTTTCAATCGTGTAAACCTTTACAGTATACTCATTGTCTGATTGAGCTTGTTGAGAATTTGCAGACCCACTAGACGAACTAGAGCTACTGCTTGAACTTGATGAACTAGTAGTAGTTAGTTTAATTTCATCTTCATCAACCATTATTGTCCATTCAAATTCAATTTTACTTCTACCATCACTAATTTCAACTTCAACTTTTTTCTCACCACCACTAGTAAATTCTCTAGTGATAGCATTAGTACCTTTGATTTCGTTAAAGTCAAAATCACTAAATGACCATTCATAAGTTAATTCGTCTTCGTCAAAATCGTAAACTTCTACTGAAAAAGTTAATGCTTCATCTTCAACATCAGTATAAATAATTTCATCTTCAGGAGTATAACTTACAATTTCAGGTATCTGATTAACATTCTTAACAACAATTTTCACAGGATGTATTACTTCTGCTTCACCATCAGTTACTTTAAAGTCAACCCAATAAGTTGTTTCTTCACTACTAAACTTCTTGTTAAGGTAACTTGATTTTGACCACAAATTATCCCAATAAGAATCAGACCTATTTATCACAGAATCATATTCAGGTTCCCATAAGAAAATATTGTCTGATAAAGATGCACCAGAAGGCATTCCTTCTGCAGTTAGATTAAGAATATCTTCACTATCAGAATCTTTTACATCAATACTAATCATAAACTCTTGACCCTCATTTACAACAATATCATCATCTTTAATCTTAATTGTAGGTTCACGATTATTTTTAGTTACAACAATATTTACTGTTTCAGTGACAGATAAATAACCATCACTTACAGTCACATAAACAGTATAATTCCCTTCATCTTCATACCCAGTATTCCATTCACCTTGACTGTCAAATGGTTCAGTAAAATAATATCTTACAATGTCACCATCTGCGTCTTCAGAATTAACATAAAGTTCAAGATCTTCAGTTTCCATAATTGTTTGGTTATACAATTCAGTGATTTCTGGTGCTCGGTTAGTATTAAAAACAGTTAAATCAATATCTTCACTACTACAAAGATCTTTACCACAAACCTCTACTTGGAAAGAAGACTTACTTTTCTTAGTAAAAAAATGCTCCAACCTCATTGAGTTTAATATGTCAGTTATAAAATTAGAATTTCTAGTTATATAATCATAGGACACATTCCAAACTAATGTTTGGTTTTCTTCTATAAATATTACATCCCCTGGTAAACCAGTAAATTCAAAAGTAATATTATCACCATCATAATCTTCAGCATCAATGTGCCATTCAATATAATCACCCTCATACACACCAATGTCAGTACTAACATTAATTTCAGGTGCCCTGTCAAGATCAAGTACTTCAATACTTAAATTAAATGATGAACTTAGTTCACCATCAGTAACACCAATTTCTGTATTGTAAACACCAGCATCTTCATAACCTGTTGCCCACATACCTGAGCTGTTTAATGGAAGTTTAAAATCAAAAGTGATTGTATCTCCATCCATATCAATTTCAGGTAATTCTAATTTTAATATTTCAGTTTCATACAAAGTAATTTGCTGATCACCAATATTAGGTGCCCGATTAGTTTTGTAAACTTTTATAGTCCAAGAATATTGAGTAGATAAATCTTGATCACTTACAGTTAAATTTAATTTATGCGTACCTTCATCATCAAAATCAAGGTAAAGATCATATTCTGCACTTGATGAGATGGTTTTATTATTTAATTTCCATTCATAGTATAATGCATCATCCCACTCATCACCATCAGTTGCAGTTACGTACAATTCTAATGTTTCATTTTCATTAGCTTCAACAATCGAATCTTCAGAGAATAAATCAATTAAAGTAGGGGCCTGATTTTTTTCTTCAATATTAATTTCTAGCCATTCAGTGACTTCATATTCAATATCTTGAGCAATTACTTCAATTACATACCTACCCGCATCAGTATAATCAGTTTGCCATTCACCATTTTCATCAAAGGGTTCTTCAAAATGATATTTTAATATGTCTTTGTCAGGATCAACAACATAATCTTTAAGATCAATTAAATCTGTCTCATCAACGGTAATAGAATTTATAGTAAATTCAGGTGCTCGGTTTTTTTCTTCAACAACAATATAAATTGTTTCACTTGTACTTGCTTGACCATCAGAAGCAGTTATGTTAACATAATATTCACCAGCATCTTCATAACTTGTTTGCCAATGACCAGATTCATCAAAAGGACTAGTATAATTAAATGTAACATCATCACCATCAGGATCAGTGGCATCAACGTCTAACTGAACACCTTCAGTTTCTTCAACAGTAAATGTAGTGATTGCTAACACAGTAAAAGAAAGTGATATTAACAGTGTTAATACTAATAATAAAGTTAGCATGATTGTTAATGTTTTAGGGATGGTTTTAATTTTCATTGTAAATTGGTTATTTTAATTTTTTTGATCATTAATTTTAATTATTATAATATTTGAATTAACTTAATTTTTTAGTTTTAATTTAACATATAACATCTACCAAACTTTACTATCACCAGATTATTACTGGCCCACCAATCAATATTTAATTTTAATAATTAAAAAAAAAAACTAATACTATAGTATCAATTATTCAGCATCTGCAGAAACTTCAATAATCTCTGGAGGCATGTTAACATCTTCTACTACTAGATTAATGGTATCACTTACAGTATCTTTGCCATCGTACGCAGTAATAGTAATACTATATTCACCATTGTCTGTGAAACTAGTATCCCAAACACCATCACTACCAACAGGATCGCTGATTGTAATAGTAATTTCGTCACCGTCTAAATCACTAACTTCAGGTTCAATAACTACAGTTTCACCTTCGTTAACACTAATCTCATCATCGAAACCACTTAATATAGGTAATTCGTTAACGTCTGTAATACTTAATAAGAAACTGATTTCTGTTTCAAGTTCACCATCACTTGCTAACACAGTAATTGTATAATCTCCTGCACTAGTATGATCAGATACAAAAATACCACTTGCTAAAGGTTCTGAAACAGTTACAGTTACTGCATCATTGTTAGGATCTGAAACTACTGCTTCAAATTCAATAACGTCACCTTCAGAGTAATACATATCATCAACATCTTCAATTTCTGGAGCTACATTAACTCTATTAACTATGATTAAAATGTCTTGGGTAACAGTATGTACTTGGTCAGTCGCAGTTAAAGTAACGTAATATTCACCTGCATCACCATAACTTGTTTGCCATTCACCCATTTCATTTAATGGTGAAGTAAATGCATAAGTCACATCATCATTATCAGGATCAATAATATTTACGTTTAATTTGATAGCTTCATTTTCACTAACGTAAAACATTAATACTTCTTCATCAACTTCTTCAACTTCTTCTTCAGCTTCTTCCATATCAATTGTAACTTCTTCTTCAACTACAACATCTTCAGCTTCTTCAACTAAGTCATTATCTTCTAATTGTCTTTCAATCTCAGCGATCTCATTAATTAAATCAGTTTCGCCTTCCTCTTCTTCTGTAGAGTTTGGTACATCATAAGCTTTATAATTTAAACAGCTTGTTAAGAATAGTACCATTACTAATACAGAAACCAATGCTAAAATTTTCTTCATCGTTCATTGCACCCCCAAATCCATGAGTATATCATGTTTGTGTATTTATTTTTAGTATAACTAAATGTTTTTGTAAGTATTCTCGGATGATAACTCGTATTTAAAGATTTATACGCAACAGAATATATTCTACCTCAAGTAATATTATCACAACATATGTATTGGAGTGAGGTATAATTACATACTAACAATAATTACAATAATGTTAATAAATAAATAAGTCTTGAAATTATGTTAGAAAAATAAAAGGTGGCCCCACCGAGATTTGAACTCGGGACTTCACGATTTCTTTTCGGAATAATTCCCAATTATCAGTCGTGCGCTCTACCAAACTAAGCCATGGGGCCGATACAAGATAGGCAGAAAAAGTGCTCCTTTTTAAAGATTACGCTTAAGAAAAAGCAACGTGATTAGATTAATTTTGCATTAGCTTTATTTTATCTAGCATTAAATTTAAACATTCAGCATGATAATCACCATTACGATTCATATCTTGTGAAGCATCTATCCTCAACACTTCAGGAACTGGAACAGCATATTTACCGTCATAAATTTTATGAATATTGTTAACTACATGAGTATACCGATCATTAATTCGTTTCAAATAATCTGCGGGGACAACTTCAACCCCTTGTTCTTGTGCTCTCTGTTTATTTCTTCTAACTAAAATGTTAGGATCTTTTACTTCAAGATAAATAATTAATTTTTCCAACCATTTGTCTACATCTTCTTTTGTCCGATCAAGTTCATCTAAGGCATCAAATAATCTCTCTTCATACTCTAAAAATTCTCTTCTTTTAAGATAACCTTCACGATAAGAGTTATAAGCAAATATCTCTCCACCTTCAATCATCCCTCGATCAAAGATAAATAGATCTTTTTTTCTTTTAGCTCTCCTATGTCTTGCGATCCTAGAACTTAAACAATCTAACTCAAAACCATAAGTGTTATCTTTTCTATCTTCGTAAAACTCTTCACGCCAAACCGGATCCAAAAATTCTGGGAAGATATTGACACCCAAACCAATTTTGGATTTTACTAAATCTTTATTTTTTTCAACATAGTCTACAAAAGTACTTTTACCTGCACAAATATTTCCCATTACTAATACAACTAAATCTGCCATTTAATTTATCACCTAATTAAATACTTTTTATCACAACCTAAATCATCTAAAGTTTGATTCACAATTATCTGTGTCCAGATATCACGATAATTATCTTCTTCGTGAGGGATAGGAAGTTCTTGATAATCTATTTTATTTATATCTAAAAATGATTTTATTCGTTTATCCATATCTTCTTGAAAATCAGCTTCAACATCCCTAACTCCATTATGTTTAATCTCAGTATTATCAACAATTGGTAAAAAGTAAAGTTTATTGAAGGGATACTTTTCTAAATGACCTAATGTCATAGACAGAGCATATTTATCTTCACCAAATCTTCTTTCTAAATAACAATAATTATCTGGACCACGATCACAAATCATAACATCATATTTAGGATTTCCGGGACCACCTTTAGAATATTCAATTTCTTGAGCAAATTGTCGATGTAAAATCCATAATTGAGAGTCTTTAGTAGTTTCTTGATTAATTGATAACCCTAACTTTTTAGCTTCAGTAGCCATTTCTCTAAGAACAGTTGCTTCAACATTTCTTCGTTTAAGTTCACCTTCAACTATCGCTGCTAACGCAGTTTTACCCGTACCATGCGTAGAAACTAAACCTATCTTATAAACCATATCTATCCTCTTTTTAAAAATTTAATCCTAACAAAACATCTGATTTTTAATGAAATAAATGATTTTTTAAATGTTTAAAAGTATTGTGATTATTTCAGATATAGTTTAGAAAGTTTATTAAAATTATTTTAATTAATTAAAAAAAATTGGCACCACACCATTTTTAACAATTTAGAAAACCCAATCATTAATCTAAAAATTTAATGTTTTATTTTTAGCCTAAAAATTACTGGTAGGGGGCGAGGTACCCCATACCAGCGGACTCTTTTTTAGGTTAAAGACACCCTCACTCAATTCCCCATCAAGCTAAGCGATGCTCAGATACTAATACTCGCCTTCAACCGCATTACGTTCTGTTATCATTTTTCAAAAAGGAGAGATTATTAAAAGATTATTGTGATTGTTTTTTTGTGTTGAGAAGGTTATTAAATTTAATAACTAATCTAACTTAACTAATCAAAATTAATTAACCAAACTGAGATGTTCGAATTGATGTCTTTAATAAAATGTCTTACAATATTGGTTTTGAAGTTTGTTTAAATAATTAATAATTGTTAGTAAAATATATCTGTAACTGAAATTAATTAGATAATTCAATAATTAACTTTATATAATAAGCTAATAATAAATTATATATGCGATTTACAATAATTGATTGTTATACTGATGAACCATCTGGATTAGGAGTATTACCCACGTTAGGAACTTATCCCAGATATTTAGCAGGTGCAGTCTTAGAATCAGGTAACGAATTTTATTATTTAACTATTGATGATATTAGAGCTACAGTTTTGGAATATGAAGGGAAAAAAACAGTTCTGCAAATTAAAGAAAAAGAAAAAGAGATCAAAACTAATGTTAAGATTAGAAATTTAACTCCTAACTTTGGAGACATTACTAAAATTTTAGATTCAAGTGATGTAATTATCATTATTGCAGGTGTTCACACGCCTGGGAAATATTTATCAGCGTATCCCGGAACAACTAAAGAGATTTCAACTTTATTGAAAAAGTTAAGATGTAAAACATTTAAAGTTCTTACCGGACCAGCAGCACATACAGGTTCAGGATTATGGGGCGGGAAAAAAGCAAGAAGCGTTGACCAAGATGTTGATCAATTTGATTTAGTGGTAAAAGATTTAGAATACAAATTTGATGAATTGATTAAAAATAATTTCACAGAAGATATTAATTTTGATATTATAAATAATAATTTAAATAAAAAAGAAAATCAAAATTACAAAACTTATGATAAAATTTCTAGGAAAGCAGTTTTAGGTGCAAGTATAGTTGAACATTTACCTTTAAATCCAAAATTTGTGACAGTGGAAATTGAAACAATGAGAGGTTGTGCTAGGAAAGTACCTTGTTCATTTTGTACTGAAAAATTGAAAAGTAATTGTGTGGAAAGAAGACCAGCAAAAGATATCATTGAAGAGATCAAAGCTTTATCAAAAGTAGGATTAAACAATTTTAGAATTGGTAAACAAACTTGCATTTATTCATATGGGGATGAAAAAAAGTTAGAACAATTATTCAAAGAGATTAGTAAATATGCTAATATTTTACATATTGATAATGTTAATCCAACATTTGTGAATGAAGAAAAAACTAAAACTTTAGTTAAATATTGTACATCAGGTAATGTTGCTGCAATGGGAGTAGAAAGTTTTGACAAAAAAGTTATCAAAAGTAATATGTTAAACACATCACCAGAATTAACTTTCAAAAAAATTAAATTAATTAACCAGTATGGTGCAGAAAGAGGGAGTTGTGGAATGCCAAAATTCATTCCGGGGATCAATTTAATTTTTGGATTGATTAATGAAAGTAAAAATAGTCATAAAGAAAACTTATTCTGGTTAAATAAAATTATAGACGAAGGATTACTGTTACGAAGAATTAATGTTAGAGAGGTAGTAATATTTCCTGAAACTCAATTAGATAAAGAAGCGGGAGATAAATTTCTTAAAAAGAATAGGAAACATTATTGGAAATGGAGAAATGATATTAGACAAAATATTGATCATGTTATGCTTAAAAAAATTGTTCCAGAAGGAACTATCTTAAAAAATTTACGAACAGAGATTTATGATGGTAATACCACATTTGCTAGACAAGTGGGCACATACCCTTTAGTCGTAGGTATCAAAGGAAGAATCCAGTTAGATGAGTTTGTTAATGTTAAAATCGTAGGACATATGTTACGTAGTTTAGTTGGTGAAATCGTCTCAAAGTAGTGATTAATTGTTTCAAAAATGTGAGATATAAGTTTTTTTTTAGAAAAATATAAATAGTTACTACTCACTCAAAGGAACATGTTCAACACTGAAGACACAATAGCTTACCTCTTGCTTTCGAACCAAGGTCTTAATTCCGAGATTGATATTTACAAAGTACAGGATATCTTAGAAGGTTTAGGATTAAGATATGATATGAATAATGACATATTCACATCAAATAATGGAACAACATTACATCTAGAGGAGGCAGTTAATTTTCTAAATGAAAAATGCGGATTTTCTGTTATTAATGAAACTGATTCAGGTGATTTAGTTAATAATGAAAATTTAAGCAGAGAAGTCAAAAAAAAAGATTTAAATGTTATATTGGACAAAGAGATTAGTAATCCCAGAGTTAAAAATATAAAAAAATCAAGATTAGATTTATTAGATAATACCATTAATTTACCAACCACCACAATTAACGAAGAATTAATCGATAAACACGACGGACATCAAAATGATAATTGGAAGAAATCAGAATCTTGGCTTAATATCGATTTAAATGAAATAAAAAAATGGGAAGAAAATTTTGAATTAAGAGGTCCTGCTAGAATTTATATTTCAAGATACATTTCAGATACTAAAGGTAAAAAAATTAAAATCATAAGAGGTTCAATTAAAGAAAAAATTTTGAGATCTTATCTTTCCGAAGATTCAGATTGGGGCACAGAATTAATAGCATCAAAAGTCATTGATATCATCAATAAAACAATAACACCCACCATCAGGACAAGAATAGAAGTTACAAAATACGAAAAAGATTTCTTTGAAAGAAACGTGATTAATCGAATTAAAAAAATTTTTAAAGATAAAGAAATAAAATATATTTCTGAAATAGACCAAATTATTAGAGAGAATTATTTAATTCAACCAGCTCAAAAATATCTTAATATTAGATTATCTAGTATGAAAAAAGAAGCGATAAATAAATTTATCCCATTAAGAGAGCATGAAGTTAAAGCATTAGAGGATTATGCCATATCCAGAAAATTAAGATATAGTCCAGAAGATTTTAAAGAGATTTATGACAATTTAAAATTAACATATAGATTATTTCAAGAAACCAATATTGAATTACCCTCGTTTTGGGATGAAATTGAGGAAAGTGAAGATCCTGATTTTTGGAATAACAAAGGCATAGATAACAACAAATCAGGAAAGTTTGAAGACGCAATCCAAAATTTTGATAAAGCAATAGAATTGAACCCAGAAGATGACGATTATTGGTACAATCGAGGAAATGCAAAATTTCTATTAGAAGATGATGTTGGAGCGATTAAAGATTTCACTAAATCTTTAGAATTAAATCCTAACAATGAGAATGTTTGGAATGAACGTGGAGTTGCAAAACATTATTCAAAAGGTTATGTTGGAGCTATTGAAGATTTCACTAAATCTTTGGAATTAAATCCTAACAATGAGAATGTTTGGAGTAATCGTGGAAATACAAGATATAATTTAGAGGATTATGTTGGAGCTATTGAGGATCTCACTAAATCCTTGGAATTTAATCTTAACAATGATAATGATTGGAATGTACGTGGAATTGCAAAATATCAGTTAGAAGATTATTTAGGTGCAATTGAAGATTTCACTAAATCTTTGGAACTAAATCCTAACAATGCAAATGTTTGGAATCTTCGTGGAAATGCTAAAGATAAGTTGGGTGATCATATCAGTGCGATTGATGATTATATTAAAGTTTCAGAACTTAAACCTGATGACACTGTTTTTTTTAAATATCTTGAGAATTATAAAAGTAAATTAGAAGAACAGGCAAGTACAATAGAAGATTAAGATTTGAACAAAAGTTTTAAATTTAAATAAAATTAATAATTTGATTAAGATATTTTAGGATTAAAAAAAGAAAAGTAGATGATTACATTGGAGATTATGTATCTCAAAAATATTTTAATATTAATCCATTTGAATATGCTTTAGAGATTAAAGAAGACGTAATGAATAAAATATTTGAATAAAACTATTTATTTCTCACCTTGTTAACATTGAAATGTTTCTTGAATATCCAATTATAAAATCTAAATCCCTAGCCTGCTCAAATAAAGTTAAGTTCTTCTTTTTATTAGCAGTTTCAATGAAATGAAGAATGTTTAATCTTAATTTTGTTTCTGGTTCAATCAATTGGATTGCTTTATCAAATTTATGGTTATAAAAGTACATATAACTATTATGATAATGTATTTTAACTTCTGAAAGAAATTTAGACATCTTGTTATCACTAATTTTAGGAAAATCTCGAATCAATTCGCTGGTCCTTTTAATTTTTTCAGCCACCATTCGACAATCTAAGGCATGAAGTAAACTAATTTCATTATGTTCAGTAAATTTTCCTTCATCAATATATCTCCTAACTTGCATAACTAACATATAATAAAATTTAGTAACATTTTCATCAATTTCTTTCAAAATTTCTTTATTATTGTCTTCTAAAAGTTCGTCCATTGCATTCATTGATAGAAAAAACATACGATTAAGACATTCTTTAATTGAAAGTTCATCAATTTTAAAACATTTAACTAAAACTTTATCCTCTTTTTCTTCAATAACTTGAGCATTCATAAATTTCTTTAAAACAAAATAAACTTCTAATTTCTTAACTCGGTCTTTGGCTTCAAACTTAACAACAATATTTTCATAACCTAAAAAGTATTGTCGGAAAAAATTTCTAATAAAATATTTATCATAATTTATAATAACCTTATCTTTCTTTTCTTCATGAATATCATAAGGGGAAATTGTTAAAGTTCCATTCTTAGCATTTTGAATCTTTAATTTTGAACCTTTCTTAAGTTTAAAAGATTTGGTCCAATCCCTCGGTAGAGTAATCAAAAGTGAGCCAGAAATTTCCTGTAATTTTCGTTCAGTTATTTTCATATGATAATCACCTAATTAATTTAAAGATTAATTAGTTTATAAATATATTCTTTAAAGTTTAAACTTCTTTAAAGATTTATAGAATAATTTAAAGTTAATGTTTTGCTAACTGTTAATTATGAAAAAGATAGATATTCATTGCCACACCACAAACAGAAGAATTAAAGATACAATTTCTGGAGATGCGAGCTTAGAATTTATTCTTAATGATATGGGAAAATATGAAATTGTTAATACCAACGTTTTAGCGACATATTTCCCACACAAAAATTCAGGAATATCTAATTACAGAATGCTTAATTGGATCAATAGATACAATAAAAAGGAAGATCAATTGAATGCACAAACTAAATTTACTATGTTTGGAAGTTTAGATTTTGAACATTATTTTTATCAAGGATTAAATGAACTAGAAGAACTTGCTTCTGAAAGATTGATCAAAGGGATTAAAATTTACACGTGTTACCAAGAGGTTGATTTTGAATCAAAGAGATTTGAAAAAATATTAACTTTAGCAAGGGAACAAGATTTACCATTAATGTTTCACATAGGCTATTCTTATTCTAGTATGAGAAAGTATGGGAAAGTTTCAATTGCCAAGACTGTTAAACCAAATGATCTTGAAAAAACTATTAAAAAAAATCAAGACATTACTTTTATTTTAAGTCATTTAGCAAAACCATTTTTATCTGAACTTATTGAAGTTGTAAATGACAATATAAATGTTTACTCGGATATGAGTGGATTATTAGATTCTTATTTTGAACAAAAGGAAATTCCAAACTCCATTGAACAAATTAAAAGATTTGTTGGAAGATGTGGTCCTTCAAAACTATTGTTTGGCACAGATTTTCCAGTACAAACACATTATGATTCTATTTTTATGATTGAAGAAGCAATGAAAAATTATTCTCAAAAAGAACTGAAGAACGTGTATTATGACAATGCACAAAAAATATTGGAGGGAGAAAAATGAGCCAAACAGATAAAGAAAAATCAAACGAAGATCTAAAAGTTGACATTATAGGAGATTACCTAAAAGACAAATCAATCGCCTTATGCATATCAGGAGGAATTGCTGCAATAGAAACACCAAAGCTTGCTCGAAGATTACGTAGATATGGTGCTAATGTTAAAACTTATATGACTAAAGAATCTCAAAAATTTATTGGACCTGCAGCTTTAGAGTGGGCCACCGAACAAGAGGTTGTGACTGAACTTAGTGGTAGATCAGAACATATTTGTATGGAAGATTTAGTCTTAGTTGCACCTGCAACAACTAACACTATCAATAAGATGTTTCAGGGTATTGCAGATAATACAATTACTACTTTAATTGCTAGTGCATTAGGAATGCAAAAACCAGTTTACATAGCCCCAACAATGCATGAATCACTTTACAACAACCCATTTTTTCAAAGAAATTTAAGATCGTTAGAACCAGGAAATAAGTTTGGAGATTGTAAAATTAAATTGATTCAACCAAGAGTAGGGGAAGGTAAAGCTAAGATGCCACGATTAGATACTATTGTAGCAGAAGTCAGTAGAGAACTTTCTGAACACCCCATCAAAGAGAAACAATTATTGATTACTGGCGGAGCAACACCTGTTTGGATTGATGATGTTAGATTAATAACTAATAGATTTTCTGGAAGTCTTAGTAAAAGAATTGCCATGGAAGCTTATTTACGTGGTGCCCATGTAAAATTGTTAATTGCCAAAAATGGAGTGATGGTACCAGAATATATTAATCAATTAAGGCACAACGATTTAGATGAATATGTTAATAATGTGTTTAAAGAACTAAATTCAGATAAGAAATATGATGCAGGAATATTTTCAGCAGCAGTAGCAGATTATCAACCAATTAAAAAGAGAGAAGGAAAAATCCCATCTAAAGGAGCATTAACAAACATTGAATTAATTGAAACAATTAAAGTTATCAAAAAAGTTAGAGAAGAATTTCCGATATTACCAATGGTAACTTTCAAGTATGAAGATGGAGTGAGTGTTGAAAGATTACTTGAAATTGCAAAAAGCAGAACAGAAAATTATCAGTTAGTTATTGCAAATCGTGCTCAAGACATGAAAACCAATCATGAAGCTTATTTTGTTACTAATGATCATGTGAATAAAGTACATTCATCACAAGAAATTGCTAGCAATTTGATTAATTATTTAGGTTGTGTATTGTAAATTAAGTTTAATTGATTAAAATAGATTATTTTTTCTTTTTATTTGTGATATGGTTCATTGTTCAAAATAGTGAATGCTCGATATAATTGTTCCAAAAAGATTAATCTAACTAACTCATTTGGATAAGTCATTTTGGATAAAGATATTTTTAAGTCAGCTTTATGAAGTATTTCTTCAGGTAAACCGTCTGATTCACCGATTAAAAAAATTAAAGGTTTATTTTCCATATAAATTTTGTTAAGGTTTTCAGCAAACTTTTCAGAGGGATATTCTTTACCATGGACATCAAGTGCAATGATAAACCCTTTCAAATGTTTTTCTTCGATTGAATTTACTTCTAGATATTCCATCTTAGTATATTTAGTAAGTCTTTTTAAAAACTCTTCAATACCTAACTTAACATAATCTTTCTTTACTTTCCCAACACAAATTAGTTTCATCATTTTTATAGTTACTATGTTAGGTTTAAGATTAAGTTTGTTTAAATAATTATCGATAATCAAAGAAAACATTAATAAAAACTAAAATCTTACTTAAATCCAGAGGTGTATTGATGCAAGAGATTATGAGAAAAAGTCTTATCAAAGATATAGATAGTTTAATTACAATTCTTAATATTGGAAATAATCAAAAAACTGTTGATACAGAAGCATTAAACAAGTTAAGTGACCACACAGTAAAAGATGTTGCATTATACAAAAATTTAGATGCAGTTTCGTTAGCAGTATTAATATATTCAATCTCAAAAATTTATTCAAAACTTTCAGAAGAAAAAAGGAAAGATTTACTGACAGAATTAAGTTTCTTTAGATCACACTTATCAGAAAAGAATTTACCTCGTTATAATAAAAGTTTACAGACCTTGTTTGATATAATTAAATGTTGTGACCAGGATGTTAAAAGTCATGTTCAAAATGTTCTTTATGCTGCTAAAATAAATAAAAGTAACACTTTACTAGAACATGGATTATCAGTTACAAGGGCCGCCAGAGCAATGGGCATCAGTCAATGGGATATACTAAATTATACTGGTCATACAACAATCCATGAGAAACATGTTGAAAAAGTGTCCCCAATTAAAAGAATGGAATATACCATTAAATTGTTTAATTCGATACCAAAAAAAGGTGAAGAAAAAATATTATTTTTTGACGCAGGACCAATAATCACATTAGCTATGGCCAGATTACTTTGGGTATTGAAACCATTGAAAGAAAAATTTAATGGGAGATTTTACATTACAGAAGCAGTTAAAAAAGAAATTGTTGAAGATCCAATTAATATTAGAAAATTTAAATTTGAAGCACTTCAAGTAATGAAACTAATCAGAGAAGGAATTTTAGAGATTTATCCTAAAGAATTAAATTCAGAAATAAAATCAATAACTAACCTATCAAATCAAACGTACAAGATTAATGATAAATGGATAGAGATCATTCAAGCTGGAGAAATTGAAACTATTTATGCTTCTAGTCATAATGGACCCAAATATGTTGTAATTGATGAACGTACTATCAGGTTATTAATAGAGAACGGTAAAGAGTTAAAATCGTTATTAGAACGAAGAACCAGAAAGAAAGTCACATTAAATATGGACCATATTAAAGAATTTAATTCTAAATTAGGAAAAATTAGAATAATAAGATCAATCGAACTTATTGGATTGGCATACATGTTAGATGTTTTGAACCCATATTTACCATTAGAAATGTCTGAACCTAAAAAAGTGTTATTAGATTCAGTATTATGGGATGTAAAATATAATGGTTGTGCAGTAACAGATCATGAAGTAATTGAATTAAAAGAATATTTGTTAAATAATTTTTAAGAGTACATTTATTCTCTTGAAAAGAAAGCTTTTTAAAAGATGATTAATTCTAGACACACAGATGTCTAAAAAGTGTATTATATGTAATGATCCTGCAGAGTATAAAATTAAAGATAGTTTAGATTATTACTGTGCAGATTGTGCAATTGAAAATTTTAGTGATATTTCTGTTTTAGTTAAAGTTGAAGAAGAAGCTCAAAGGTTAAAACAATTTCTAAAAAAGAAAATTGATTTTAATAAATTAAATGAACAAGCGAACATTGGTAAAGAAACTGATGAAAAAACTGTTGAAATCAAACAGGGATTAGATCTTACTGAAGAAGAGGAAGGAGATGAAATCAGTAAAAAAGAAAACGTAGAATTTGAGGAAGAGTAATAATTATTCAAATAAAAGCAACTATAAAAGGTTAAATTCTAAAAATGTATTACCGACCAAACAAACATTTCAAGATAGGAAAAATAAGTACTTCTAAAATAGAAATCATTGATATCATAAAATCTTGGTTAGCAATATCATTAGCTTTTACCATTGCAAACATAGGACTTAGTTTTAATATAAATTTTATAATTTTACTAATTGTTTCAGCATTAACTATAGGAATCGGGTTCTTGTTACATGAATTAGCCCACAAATTTGCAGCACAACATTATGGGTGTGAAGCAGAATTTAGATCATTTGATCAAATGTTAGTTGTTGGAGTATTAATTTCATTCTTAGGATTTTTATTTTTCGCACCAGGGGCAGTATTTATCTCTGGCAGAGTTACAAGAAAAGAAAATGGGATTGTTAGTGCAGTTGGACCATTAACAAATTTCACACTAGCGATGTTATTTCTCGGTGCAGGAATACTTTATCCAATGTTAGGCATTGTTTCAATTATTGGATTTCAAGTAAATTTGTGGTTAGGATTATTCAACATGATTCCATTTGGTAATTTCGATGGAAAGAAAATTTTATACTGGAACAGGTATATCTGGACAGTAATGGTTATCTTTGGAGTTTATTTTATTTTCTTTTTTTAGGAATTTGACAGATATTAAAATTTAGAGATATTACAATGGTTTTGATCCTAAATTTTCAGAAAACCTTAGTAAATACCCATCTGGATCTTGAACAAGAAATTCTTTATTTCCTAAAAGTTCATTTCCTTTTCTATACCAATTTTCTTCAAGTTTAATAAAAAGAGGATAATGATTATTTTTAAGGTTCGTAAGAATTGGTTTAATTTTATCAACTTCTATTTGGAGATTAATACCCCTTCCAAAAGGATGTTCCAATTTTCCAGTGACCCAATTATCATTTATTTCTTCAATCATTAACTGGACATCTTGAAATGAAATCATAGCAAATTTAGATTCTTCCCTTTTATATTCAATTTTAAAACCAATAATGACAGTATAAAATTGAATGCTTTTTTCAAAATTAGTTACACTTAATTCTGGTATTAATTTATTGAATTTCATGATAAAATCAAACATTGATTAAATATATAAACTTTTTCAAATTAATGTTTTTATCATAAATTAAAAAAGATTAGGTTATAAAAGTGATAACCAATATACTCTTTTGTTGACTGCAATTTAGTTTTATCGTCTGAAAAATAGGCAATTAACCTCTATTCCATAGAAAAGTATATATACTAATCCTATTTTCTAGGAGTAAAAGAGGAGTTATTTATTTTTTTAAAAAGAGGTTAGATGGATGAAGCAACACGTATTTCAGGAGGTTAAAAAGTTCAAGATCCAAAGGTGCTGCAAAGGATGCGGTTCCAAAATTGTGGTTGAGAACGCCAACCGATACTACTGTAAGAAGTGTAGAGGTTACTAATTCTTTTTTATTTTTTATTTTTATTTATGAAAAATGAGATATTATTTATTCATATTTCTATCACGATATAATTTTATCGCTTCAATATGTTCTAAACCTTGACGATAAATATTTAGCTGTTCTTTTACAGATTCATGTGCAAGACCCATAGTATATTTACAACCCTCTGAATCGTAACCTAAATGAGGAATATTTGAAAATAATTCGAATTCACTTAATAACCTTTGAGCTACTTCTTTTCTAGGTTTATACCATTGATAAAAATCTAGATCGTCCATTTCAATAATTTCTGCAATATCAGACCGAACTGGCAAAATCAAACCAGATAATTCCTTACCATCAATCGCAGGATATAAATCTAAAGGTTTTAATTTAATTTTACTTTCTAATTCAATTACCATAATAATTTAAAAAAAAGGGTTTTATTTATTAATAATTTCCATACTTAAAGATATAAATCTGCATCCAAGATATAATGTTAAAATGTTAAATTTTAAGAATTACTTTTTGAGAATATATTCTCTAGTACTTAAATCTATATAAAGAAATTCCATTTCATTTTTAGTACTTTTTCGGAAAGAATTTAAGGGGGTTTTTTGATTAAGTATTTAGATTATTGTCGTACAAAAAAGAGGTGGTGTAAATGATTGATAAGATTAGACTAAATAGTGGAGAGATTGTAGATTTCCAATACGAACAAACATTAAATTCTATTTCTAATGCATTGATGGAAAGAAGTAATTTTAATGAAAAAGAAGCTAAAGGTATTGCTCAAAATATTATTGGATTAATAAGTGAAAAGTTTAATGATACAATCCCTACCCAAGAAAATTTTGAAACCATGGTGGGTTTAGTATCTAAGGCGACTGTCCATGACACAATTGACAATTCTGAGATTATAAGTAATCAAGTAGAACAAACAAAAATAGATAGCAATCAGCCTGAAGTTAGTGAAACTTTTGAACAAGCAAGTGAAAATAATTCTGATAATGAGAATGAAGAAGATGACGATGCTGAGGAAGGAGAAGATGAAGAAAGTAACGAAGATACTGACGAATCTGAAAGTATCGTACCAGAAACTAGTCAAGTGTTTACTGATGAAACACAAAACATTGAAACTGTCAGTAACGATGCAGAAGTTTTGGAAAAAGAAGAACAAAACAACCAGTATTATTACGATGAACCCGAACAAACAAATAATGAATTAAATAAAGAAAATGATCAATTTGAAGAACCTCAACCAAAAACTGACAATTTAGAGGGTCATCAAGTTGAAGTACAACCAGAACAAAATATTGAACAACCATTAGAACAAGAACGTCAGAATAAAGAATCAAATGAAAATAATTCAGAATTACCCAAAGAAGTCGTACCAGAACCAAAACAAAAAGAGATTAATAAAGATTTACAATTATTAGATGAATTAGGGATACATTGTTCTAAACAAGCAAGAAGAATATTAGAAGAATCAGACAATTTTGATGAATTAGGAAGATCAATTTTTTTAGACAGGTATTCAGTAAAAGATAAAAAAGAAAATACCCAGTTAGGTGATTTAGTAATCGCCATAACAAAAGAAGATGCTAAATACCCTAAAAAAGATTTAGGAGTAGTAAAATCAATTGTTGGAGATAAAGTTAAATTACATATGATTACTGGTGTTTTTTCAGATAAAGTTAACAATTACGAATTTGAAACTTCAATTTGGATGTGTGACAGACCAGTTGAATCAATCAGAGACGCACATAAAAGAGTAGCTAGAGCAGTTTCAAGTGTTGAAAGTTCTGAAGAACTAAAAAAGGAATGGAGTGATAAGTTTTTAGAACATTTACAAAAGAAACATATTCAACCTGCAGGAAGAATTATGACTGGCGCTAGCATGGGAGAAGACGCTTATACTAAAAATTTAACATTATTCAATTGTTATGTTATACCTAGTCCAAAGGATAGTAGAGAATCAATTATCAAAGACACGTTATACCAAATGACTGAAATAATGAGTCGTGGTGGTGGTGTAGGCATAAATATTTCAACATTAAGACCAAGATATTCTTATGTTAAAGGTGTACATGGAAAATCTTCTGGTGCAGTTTCATGGGGAGGATTATTTTCTTACGCAACTGGTTTGATTGAACAAGGTGGTTCTAGAAGAGGAGCATTAATGTTAATGTTACAAGATTGGCATCCAGACATTGAAGAATTTATTACTGCTAAACGAAAAAGAGGTATGATTGAAAATGCTAACGTTTCAGTTTTGATTTCTGACAAATTTATGGAAGCATTAGAAAATGATTCTAACTGGAATCTTGAATTTCCAGATTATGAAGCAGAAGGCATGAGAAAATTGTACAATTCTGAGTGGGATGGCGACATAGATAAGTGGAAACAGTTAGGAAGGCCAGTTAAGATTTACAAAGTAGTTAAAGCAAGAGATATATGGAAGGTAATTGTATCTTCTGCTCATGCAAGTGCAGAACCAGGAATTGTTTTCATTGAAAGATATAATAAATTAAGTAATTCTTATTACTTTAATCCAATTGTATGTACTAATCCTTGTGGAGAACAAGGTTTGCCACCATGGGGCGTTTGTAACTTAGGGCATTTGTATATGGCATCTTTCTTAAAACAGATTGGTGAAGATAACCAAGGACCATTATATGAGATCAGTTGGGAAGAGCTTAAAGATTCAGTAAAAGTTCTGAACAGATTCCTTGACAATGTTATTGATTTAACACCATACCATTTCAAAGAAAATGAAGAAAACCAGAAAAATGAACGTAGAGTTGGTTGTGGAACTTTAGGATTAGGTGAAATGTTAATCAAATTAAGGATTAAGTATGGTAGTCCAGAATCTTTAGAGATTATTGATAAAATTTACAAAGTGATTTGTGAAGAAGCTTACAAAAGTTCAACTGATTTAGCAGCAGAGAAAGGAGAATTCCCAATGTTTGATAAAGAAATGTTTATGCAAAGTGGGTTTGTAAAAAAATTGCCTGACCATGTCAAACAACAAATTCAAGAAAAAGGAATGCGAAACGTAACTTTAATTACTCAAGCACCCACTGGTACAGTAGGTACAATGTTAGGGAGTTCTACAGGAATTGAACCTTATTACGCTTTTGAATTTTATCGACAGTCCAGGTTAGGATTCCATAAAGTTAAGATACCTTTAGCTAAATCTTATGTTAATGAAGATGGATCTTTACCAGAATATTTTGTTACTGCACTTGATTTAAGTCCTGAAGATCATGTTAGAGTTCAAGCAGCAGTACAACAGTGGACAGATTCTTCAATATCTAAAACAGCTAATGCACCGGAAAATTTTAGTGTTCAAGATACTGCTAATTTATATGAATTAGCATACAAATTAGGATGTAAAGGGGTAACTATTTACAGAGACAATTCTAGAACTGAACAAGTTTTGTCAACTAGTGAAGATACAGAAAAAAAGAATATGGAAAGTGCTAATGAAGGTAAAAAAGTAGATGCCCCATTAAATGACATTAGCAATCAAACACAAGTTCCAGAAGATCCAAAACAGCCTCAACCGGAAGAACCAAGTTCAGGTGCAGCATGTGAACTTAAAGTTGACGCTTATGGACAAGTGTACAAGAGCTGTTCTGAGTAATTTTGTTTTTTTTATTTGTTTTTTCTTTATCTTTTCTGATTCTTACCAAAATACTTATAAATGAATTAAAGATTTCTGTGATTGTATTGGGGCTGTAGCTCAATCTGGGACGCAAGAAAGTAAACTTACTGAGTTTACTGCTAGCGCAGGAAAGAGCACTAGACTGAAGATCTAGGTGTTCGGGGTTCAAATCCCCGCAGCCCCATATATTATTCTATTAAAAAAAGCAGACGGTAGATGTATTAATGTTGGAGAGAAAACAATGGATTACTTACAATTTCATGATATTAAAATACCTTACCAAGGCCAAGAGTTAGGAATATTTTTGAATGGATCATATAATACTTATTTATCAATTGATGTTGAAAGGATACAAGAACAGTTTAATTTCATACCAAAAGATGATTGTATTAAATCTATTGATAATTTTCTTAAAAAATCAGAAACTGATTTACGAGAGATTACAGGAGTTCATTCAAAAAGATATAATATACCACATTATAAAGTTCAAGGGATAACAAATTCTGTTAATTTAATGAGAGATGTATTAGATGCGTTAAGAGGAACGCAATAATGTCTACAAATCAACCACTTAAAATACACATTGGAAGATCAAGAGCTAATGATAATAATAAACAACAGGAACAAATATCTAACCAAAATCCTACAACAATAGCTCAACAATCAGTTAGATCATTAGATGAACAATTAAAAAATCCAACACATCAAGAATTAAGTGTATTATTAAAAATACCTAGAAACCAAATTAGAAACATTTCTGATTTTCAAATTATTGAAAGGTTAGGTAGAGGAACTTATTCTCGTGTATACAAAGCATTAAATCCAGAACAAAATATTGTTGCAATTAAAGAATATAATTTTGCTTTAACTTTAAATCAATTTGATGAAGAGAAAGAAGCATTTCAAAGAGAAGCTGCTTTGTTTAGAGATTTAGGTTATCATGAGCAGATACCAACATGTATAGCTATTGCCGCAAGAATTTCGGAACATACAGGAGATTTTATTGAATATAACCCATCCATTGTCATGGAACATGTTACTGGTAAAACCTTGGCTGAACGTATTGCCTTAAAAGAAGGATTTACTCCAGAACAGATTAGAAATTTAATTGAACAATCAAGAAGCCCATTAAACGCATTACATCATGGCAATTCTCAACCCAGATTTCATCGTGATATTAAACCTGCAAATCTAAAACTTAATGATTCTGGTTTACTTTACATCCTAGATTTTGGAAGTGTAAGAGATACTTTAATTGGAACATTTGGCGGAACAATGGGTAAAGGTAGTTTAGGTTATGTCCACAAAGAACAGTTTTCTGGTAATCCATCGTTCAGAACAGATTTATATTCATTAGGAAGAACACTTTATGCTGCAGCCATTGGAAAAGAGATGAACCCTTATGAAGAATTTTCTCAAGAAAAATTAGATCAAACTAATTTAGACCATAATACTAAAGAAATTATTGAAATACTTTGTAGAGAAGATTTGTCTGGACCACAAAACATTGCTGAATTAAGTGAATTAATTAATCCTATACCAAATGAAGTAAGAGGAGAAGAGAGTACAGAGTTAGAGGTTGCTGGAGAAAGAGAGATAGATAAGGAGAAGTTAAGTAGAAAAAGATTACAGATAGGATTAATTGATTTATTGTTAAAACCAAATCAGATTAGTCAAATCAGATCTTTAAATTATATTTCAGCACTAGGTTCAACTTACGTTGCCTTAAGAATTTATCAAAATACACAAAGCTCATTATTAGCAGGACTGACTTTATTAGCACCTTTTGGTTTTTCTTTAGCAAATTATTACCTCATTAGAAGTGATAAGAAAAAAATAAATCAAAGAGATTACGAAATCAGACAATTAGAAAATGAAATGGATCAAATTTCTCAAGGAACATTAGTGCAAGGTGAAGGTTTAGAGTGGCATGAGAATGAGTTAAAGAAAAGTAAAAGAACTAGTTTACTTGATCCAATCCACGCTCTTTCAACTTCAATATCTACTGTTTCAAATTTAATTAATGTCATATCCTATTTGAAAGGAGACTTCACGATATTACTAGGTTCTTTAGCAGTTAGTGGAATTACAACCCCCATAGCAGCATACCTAACTAACAAAGGAATAAAAGATATTTATAATATTAAAAAATCAAGTGAAGCTATCGCAATAATAAATGAACAAGACTCAAAAATTAAAGTAGCTAGAAGAAAAGCGTTTGATTTAAAATTTGACAAGTATACACATAAACATGAAGAGCAAGGATTAGGTTACTTTGTTAGAAGAAAGTTAAGGAAGAAAAGGAAAATAGAGAGAAAAAAGTTAATTACTAAAATTCAAAGTATTGATCAACAAAGAGAGGATCAAGGTATTGCCGAATATTTACATGAATCAAATGCAATAAGAGCTAAAGAATTAGAAGAGGAGTTATCTGAAGAAAAAAATGAACTAACACAGATTATAAAAGAAGAATCAAATAAATTTGAACCTTTGCAAAGAGAACTTGCTAGAGCTAGTAGAGTACATAGAAAGAAAAAATCATTTTATTTTAGAAGAACAACAACATCGAAAAAAGGTAAACAATTATTTAATTCACAAGGATCAGAACAAACTAGCAATGGCGAACCACTTTACCTTGGGGCATTAACACATGAGCCAAAAGTTGAAGATATTGAAACTGCAATTAATTTAATTAACTTCTTCTACGACAAATATTCAAAATCTAAAGATTCTGCTATTTTAACATTACAAAAAATTTCAAGAAGAGATGATTATTCTGTCACAATTAAAAAAATAAAAAGAGACATAAAGGAACTTAAATCAACAGGGATCAGAATAAATGATTTAGAATCTACAATTAATAATGTAGAGAAAAAAAGGATTAATTTAGGTATAACAAAACCAAGATTTGATCATCAAAAATTGCTAAGAGATAATGCAAGAAATAGAAACTTATATCTTAGTGATCAGATTAGAAAAATGTCTTTGAGAGGTTCAAGAAAAGAAGATTTTGATCATTCTATAAATGAATTACGAGAATTATACAAATCATTTCAAAATGAAGAAAAAATAGACATTGACCAATTTGAATGGTTATGGGAATTTAATAATGTGAAGTTAGCTGATTACAATTCTTTAGATGAAAAAGTTGAAGCATACATTGGGTTGGTAGACATGTTTGATGAAAGTCCTGAACATGCTAAATCAATTTACAGAAAAGCTATTTATCTTGCAAAAGATGGTTACAGGTATGGTTGTTGGGGGTTTTCAGATACATTTGAAGAATTAAAACAAAAGTTTGATTTGGACATTCCTATTGGGATAAATCAATTAATTGAAAGCATTTACAAAGAAGTTATTTTTGAAACAGTTCCGAAAATATTAGATGAACATTACTTAAAAAAAAGAAATGACCATGAGTGGTACCCAGATATTGAGATTAAAGAGATGAAAAGATATGTTAATGATATTGTTGAGAACATTGAATCCGCATCAAATGAACATGTTAATTATTGGAGTAATTATTGGAATGAAAAATATCATGATTTTATTAAAAATGAAAGGCACCCAGAAGTAATCAAGGCAACCCACCAATTAAATGAGATTTACCATATAAGAAAATTAGGATTATTAGTACAAGAAATGAATGAAGCAAATAAAGCAATGAACTAACTACAAACTCCAACTTTGCCTTTAACTAACTCAAGATACAGTTTCCATACATCTTTACCTTGTTGAAGTTTCTTAACAACATAATTGAATGCAATATCGTGCAAACCATTGTTAGCAGGATTTTCTGTTATCAATGAATCACCAAGTCCAGCAATATCATTCTCTTGTATAACTTTCATCCAAGCCATAGAAAAAGCGTAAGCTTTTGCTTCTTCATCGTGCGCACTAGGTAAAGTTTCACTAAGAACGTGACCTAATTCGTGGCCGATAGTTAACATAACTCGAGCAAGATTATCATTCAAAATAAATATTTCTGATATCATACCAAATTTATTCCTGTTAATAGATAATCCAATCGCACCAGGATTGTTGGCAATTTTAGCAAACTTTTTCTGGCCTAAAATACTTACTTTAATATTACTAGGAAATTTTTCTTCAAACATTTTCTCAAAAGCGTCTTCTACATACCCACGAACTTCTTCAGAATCACCTACAAACATACCGCTTCTTCCAGGAACAATGAAATTATCTGGAATAAAATGATAATTCTCCCTGGTTTTGAATAACTCGTAAGTAGGAAGACTAACACCACCACCTCTTCCCCCCACTGAATTTGAAATATTAATTAAAGAATAATTTGAAAAACCAGCCTGAGAATCACCGTAACTATCATGACCACTTATTGGATCAAGATAAACTGGCATACTTACACCAGAACTGATGTAACCACCTGAACCAGTACCAGAAGACATAATATAACCTATTGAACTTACTGAAGAACTTGTTGCACTAGCACTATAAAAAGTTGAACTCAAACTACCAACTGAATGCATTGGTTCATTGGTAATATATTCTAACCCAGAACTCCCATTATTACTTGAAGCAGAGGAATAAGCTATACCTCCAATTGAAGATCCAGTACAGGAACCCCCAATACAATAAGACTGAGTCGTTTGGTACATAACAAATGTTTAAATGATTTGTAAGAATTTAAGTTTATGCTGGATGGTGAGACAGATTGGTCAACAAGATAGATATATATGATATAATCCACAAATGTTTATTTAGTTTATATTGTTACAAGCATTTATGAGAGCTAAATATTTAGGTCATGATGGGATTTTAAATCATAAAACAATTGATTCTTGGATATTATCTGCCCCTGACACTAGAAGGATTCTTTTTAATGTTAGATCCAATTTTGAGATTCATTCAATGTATCTTTTTAAAGATGTAACTATTGATTATTGGTGTAGTGGAGATCATAAAGATGGAGCCCCAATCGAATTAAAAATCAATGGTGGTATTAAAAGTAATTATGACAGTGTATGTGATAAATTCGAAGAGGTTTTTCCTAGGTTAAAAAGAACATATAGGAATTAAACTAACATTTCACAACATTAACTTTTCTTCCTTTCTTATAACATTTAAAGTTCTTAACAGTTGTATCAAGTATTCTCTGCAGTGCTTCTTTAGTGTTAAACGCGTTATGAGGCGTAATTACAACATTTGACATATTAAGTAACATATGATTTTCAAGTAAAGTTTTCATATTACAATTATTACGATGTTTCTTAGTTAATAACTGTGTTTCTTCTATAATATTACATTCTTCTTCCAACACATCTAAACCAGCACCAACAATTTTTTTAGTTTTCAATGCCCAAACTAATGCATCAGTATCAATCACACCGCCACGTGAAGTGTTAATCAAAATACAATTAGGTTTCATTAATTTGAATTTTTCTTTATTGATGAGATGTTTTGTATGTTTATTTAATGGCACATGCAAACTGATCACATCAGAATTTTTCAATAAATTGTTCAGAGTAACATATTTGAAACTTAATTCTTTTGCTAAATCTTTATTTTTATAAACATCAAAAACTTGAACTTTCATTTCAAACCCTTTCGCCATTCTTACTAAGTGTTGCCCAATCTTACCACAACCAACAATTCCCAAAGTCTTGCCTTGTAAATCAAACCCTCGTAAACCATCTAAACTGAAACTAGAATGTTTAGTTCGTTCAATACTGTCAAACATTTTTCTACTTAGATTTAATATTAAAGCAAAAGCATGTTCTGCCACAGTATTTTCTCCATAACTTGGAACATTACAAACAGTAATTTTTCTTTTTTTACATTCTTCCAAATCAATATGGTTAAAACCAGTACTTCTAGTAGTAATGAACTTTAGTTTAGGCATACAATCAAGAACTTTAGAATCAATTTTAGAATAGATAAATATAGAGACTGCTTCTAAATCAGAATATTTGACTGCATTTTTACAATTAATTTTATTGTAAGAAAAAAATAATTCATCTTTTGGAAATTCTTGTGATAATTCTTTCTTTTCCCAAGATTCCAATTCAAAAAAGCCAATTTTCATATTTAATAAAAAAAGAAAAACAAAACAAGTTAATAAATTTATGGTTCAACAGTAATAGTTAATACCGCAGTAGTTATAATCGCATCAGTAATAACACAACTCATTGGTTCAGTAAAAGTCCATTGAAAAGTTTCACCATATTGCAAAATTGAACTTCTAATGTAATTACACTCCCTGTTACCTAATATCATAGCAGTCTTAATAGTATTATCATCCCTAGTATTTATCCATTGTACTGTATCACCAACATTGATAGTTAACTCACTTGGATTAAATTCAGTTGTTTCAATTTCAATTAAAGTAACACTAGATTCTTCCTCAGTTTCCTCTTCTGTTTCTTCTTCAACTTCAACTTCATTTGCTTCTTCAGTTTCAGTTTCTTCTGTTGTATCATCAGATTCAGTTTCTTCTTCAGTAACTACATCTTCATCTTCAGTTTCAGATTCGGTCTCGACCTCTTCTTCATTTTCTGTTTCTTCTTCTTCAACAACTACATCTTCAGTATCTTCTTCAGCTTCTTCTACTTCCTCCAAGATTTCATCAACAATAGCAATATCATTACTTTCGCCACTATCATCAGATGCAAATTTCATAAAGAAACCAGCTACGCCAAATTTAAATTTATTCCATAAACCATTTGCTTTGTATACAATTTCATCATTATCTAAAGCATTTTTTAAAACTGATAAAGGGTCTGTTGATTGAGAAAGTTTTTCCATAACACCTTCAGAAACATAAACATCTAATGATGCGTCATCTAAAGCTTCAGTTTTAATTTCTTGTACAGTAGCATCACTAATACTTACACCCATAGTTAGAACTTTTCCAGAACCAAGAGTAACATGGATATTAATATTTTCATTTCCAAACAAAGGTTCTAAAAAATCAGGAATTGTTGCACCTTCTAAACTAGATAAATCAATATTGGACAAATCAACTTCTGCAACAACTAAACTTGCAGAAAGTATAAACATACTAAATAAAACTAAGTAAAACATACTTTTCTTTAACATCTTCAATTACCTCACTGATATTATAAATTAATTAACTTTTAATCTAAAATATTTGAATTATTTTATTAATCTTATGAATTACCTTGTTTATTTAAGGTTTTTTAACATAATTAAAGATAATACTGATAGTTACCTAGAACTATAAAAAGTTTAGAAATTAGTTGATTAGTACCACTCAACAATACTAAATTAACCGAAACATTTAAATATAAGTTGTTACTTTGAAGTATTAACATCTATCACCTCTTTTCCCCAGCAAGGTGTTTTCGGATACTTTGCTCGGGGTTTTTATAATCAATTTCTCGTCATTAAAACAATTACATCAAGAGATTATTTTTTCCTATATTGGAAGAATAACCAAGCTAAAATACATCCAATAAACAATCCCTGGATCAACCCATTGAGAAAAGTCATTACATCTTGATTAAATTTGAAGTAAGAAAATATAGAATTTGACTCTTCTTCAGCAAAATATATGTCTAATTCACTCAGTTCTAAAGCATATTCTAAGTACAATAAAGAAGAATAAGAATCTTCATCTTGCAAACTTTTTGAATATTGATAATAAGAATAACCTAATATTGGAAAAATCCCCTCTTCAGTATTTTTAGATATTTCTCTTTCCACTGCTGCAAGTTTACTTTCATAGAAATTTTCGAAATTATTTTCAGTTATCCCTAATGAACTTAATATTGTACTAGCTTCAGCTTTAGCTTCTGAAGCTTTCATCAGGCAAAGTTCTGATTCATCAACAAATAAATGCTGGTTTGCTGAATTAAATTTATCTTCAATCCTTGATAAGTCAATCATAGGTAAATAAATTTTAGCATATTGAAGTAATTCTTCCCCTTCAGCAATTTTTTGGTAACAAGCATTATTTAAAGAATCTTGGTCCATTTCAAAGTTTTTACCAGTCATTTCAAAAAAGTGCATCCAAGAAAGTGCAGAAAATAATCTTTCTTTACCATAAGCTAACTTAAAAACCGGGTCTGTAGCATCATCAATATTGTCTAAAATTTCTTCAACTTCATTAATTCTACTAACTACCGCCATTTTAGCTTGTAAATCAGAGATGGTATTAATTTCTTTAGAATTTAATAAATCACTTACAGTTTCAATATTTTCTTCTAGTTCAGATATTTTCAGGTCCTGTTCCTTCCAATTTAAATCTTCTTCAATATAAAATTCATGTGTAAATTCTAAATTAATTCCAAAACAAAAACTTGCTGCTGAATAATAATCACCATTAGCCTGAGCAACTTCCGCAGCTAACCTTCTTTCTTCAATTAAATCAGAAAAATTTTGTGATAATTGATAATTATTTTTGAATAAATCTTCTAATTCTTCTGAACGACCACATAACTGTTCAGCAAGGTCTAACATAATATCATTATAACTACTATCAACTTCAATTTCATAATTATCCGATGAAACTTGAACATTAGTTAGTTCATAGACTAATTCATTTAAATCAATTACTTCTTTAACTTCAAGGTCCATTTCTTCATACGATAAACTTAACTCATTATCCAATACTTGACCATATGAATAATTGAAATAATCAATTACAATTATCTCAGAACTAGATTCATTCGTCACATTAAAAATATTATAATTGATTAAGTCTATATCCAACCCTAACTTTAATTTAATTTCATTACTAAATTGGTCAGTTGAACCTAATGAGACTAATACTTTAGATAGATTATGTTCAAACGCAGTTATAACTTTTTCTTCTACTGCACCAACAGGACCAATAATACCACCTGAATTGATAGTACCTGTCACAGCAACAGATTCATCATGTTCCAAATCAAGAACAGTAATTGCAGTTAAAGCAGACATTGCAGCACCGGCACTAGGGCCACCAATAATACTAGATTTTGCCCTTATAGTGTAAATAAAATCATATTGGTCACAATCTAGATCAAAATAATCACAAGCAATATCTTTAGCATACCTTGTAGAGATTTGAGTATCAATTTTAGTTAATGGTGAAGTGTCAAGAAAAACTCTTCCAGTACCATCCCTTACTTCCAAATAAAGGTCCGCAGTACTTCCAACATAAGTCATGTTATTAATTTCTTGTACTGCTAAAAGGTTAACGTGCCTAATGTCATAAGGGCTAGCGTTAATAGTTGGAGTTATTATTGTAAGAATGGTAATAAATATTAAAATAAAAAACATTACATTAAGAAACTTCTGAATTCTATTAACCATTACAATTTTAACCCAAATTAAGATTATATAAGTATTATTGTTAAAGAACAGTTGTGATAATTCTTACAGATATAAAAACACAAAACACTTTTAAACAAAACTAATTCTACGAATCTAAAATGAGTCAAGGGAAATATTTAGATGACATATTAGAATTTATTTCAATGGATTATGATAATGAAATGTTATCAGTACATCCAAGAGATAAACTTAATGGGATTCTGGAAAATTATAATGATCCAAAAACTTTAATGGTGATTGATATTGATGGTACAATTAAAAGGTCACCAACAATGTCAATTGTAAAAAAGACTGTGTTTAAACCTCAAAGATATTACAAGAATCTTGAATGGTTAGGAAATATGTTGTTAACTTTACCAATTGCAGGATGGCAAAGGTGGTCCTTAGAAAAAATTGAAACATTTTCTTTAGAATATGCTGAAACTAATGTGATAGAAACTTTGAGAAACAATTATCCTAACGTAAATTTAAACAAAATTGCTGAAACTGAATCCCCACAACTATTTCCAGGAGTAAAAGATGTTTTAACTTATTTTTCTCAACCAAAAAAATTGTTAGTTTCAAGAACTTTTGAAGAGTTAGTAAAAGCTACTGAAAAAGAGCTTAACAATGGTGTCCAATTAATTCATAATTCATACCACAGAATAGATGATAAAGTAAAATTAGTATTAGACCAAGCCGAACAACAACGTTGTGAAAAAATCTTTATTTTTGGAGATTTACAAAACGATATTGATCCAGCCACTGAAGCTAGAAAGTTAGGTTATGATGTATTTATGGCCAGAGTTTGTAAACAAATGCTTAGAAAACATTACCACTCAGATGTTGATTTGTATATGCAAAGGAATTGGACAGGTTTAAGAGATATGTTAATAAGCTAAAAATATAAGTAACATTTATAAAAATCACACTAAATTTAAGTAAAGTATAGGAGATGTGGGTATTGGCTTACCTGAATCCTGAAAGATATAAATAAAAAAGATAGATCAGTGCTGTGTAAGCACATTAATGGAGGCCTAAAATGGGATTATACCAACAAGTAAGAAATATTTGGAAAAAACCAAAAGTAAACATGCCTGAATTATGGCGTGAAAGATTAATTGAATGGAGAAAAGAACCTTCAACAATTAGAATTCTAAGACCAACAAGAATTGATAGAGCAAGAAGTCTAGGTTACAAAGCTAAACAAGGTTATACAGTAATTAGACAAAGAGTTCTTCGTGGTGGTCATACTAGACCTATGATTAAAAAAGGTCGAAGATCAAGAAATTATGGTACCAAACTTAACTTAAGGAAAAGTTACCAAGTTATCGCTGAAGAAAGAGCAGCAAAAAAGTTTACTAACATGAGTGTATTAAACTCATACTGGGTATGTCAAGATGGTAAATATTATTGGTATGAAATAATTTTTGTTGATCCTGCACATCCAGTTATCAAAAGTGATGATAAAATTAACTGGATCTGTGACAAGAAACATTTATCTAGAGTTTCAAAAGGTAAAACTTCTGCAGGTAAAAAATCTCGAGGGATGAGGAGCAAAGGTAAAGGTTCCGAAAAAGCAAGACCTGGTAGAAGAGCTAACCTAAGAAGGCATTAGTTTTTCTTATTTTTTTATTTTATTTTAAATTATTCTAGAGAGTGATTGATAAGTTTAAATTTAACAATGAAATCAGAAGATTATCAAAAACTATTTGAAGTACAAGGATTAAGATTTTTAGTTAATGATATCTGGATGACCCATTACAAACATCTTGAAGCGTTAACAATTGTGGTTGATGACGTATTTCATAGTTATTTACCAAAAGAGATGGTTAAAGTAACTTTAGTAAAAGGATTAGATTTACTAAGTGATAATGATAAATTTGAAGAGTATAAAAAAGAATTTCTTAAATTTGAAGAAGAACTTAGAAGTTATGCAAAAGAATTAATTGACAAAAAAGAAGTTTCATTTAATAAATTAGAAAAATTTCTTGATTTAATTTCTAAATTCTTTAATTATTACTCAAAAACAGAATTTTTTTATACTGACAAAGCTTACTTAGAACTTTCAAACAAGAAAAATTTACTAATCCATGGCGAATTAAAAAATCAAGGTAGGGCATTACTTAATGATATATTTTTTGGAAAAAAAGGATATCTAAACATAATGTTAAAGACCTTAGAAGAAAAATTTAATATTAATTCTGATGATCTCCAATGGTACAATAAGAAAGAAATTTTAGACTTGTTTCTTGAGAAAAAAAATTCTGAGGAAGTGATTAATAAAAGAAAAGAAGGATTTATTTTATTAGGTCAAGACAATAAACTTAAAGTTATAATTGGTAAAGAGGTATTTGATGTTAGTACAAAATTTATAATTAAAGAACATGATAAAAAAGAGGTAAAAGGAATCATTGCAAATAAAGGTGAAATAGTTACAGGTAAAGCTTTAGTCATTGAAGCAAGCTATGATCTTTATGATAAACTTCCAGAAATTATAAACAATATGGAAAAAGGAGAAATTCTTATAGCTGAAACTACATCACCAGAACTATTTCTTGCATGCCAAAAAGCTTCTGCAATTGTAACTAACCAAGGTGGATTGTTATCACATCCAGCAATTATAAGTAGAGAATTTAATATTCCTTGTATTGTTGGAACTGGTAATGTAACCAAAATTATCAAAACAGGCGATTTAGTAGAAGTAGATACAAATGAAGGGATTGTTAGAAAATTAGATTAAAATAAAAAAATAAGAAAATAAAAAATTACTGATATCTTCTATCTCTTTGTCTTCGGTGTCCGCCTCTACGTTGTTGAGGTCTTCTTGGACCGCCTCTACCAAAATTGTCACGATTACCTTCATGCCTTCTAGCAACAACCCTTTCAAATTCAGGTAAAGGTTCTTCAACAATATCTAAACTTTTATCACGAAGAACGTTATTGAAATTGTCATGATCACGCATACTTAACAAACTTATCGCTTTACCTTCTTTTCCTGCCCGAGCAGTTCTACCAATCCGATGAATGTACTGTTTACTATCGGTAGGAAGATCATAATTGTATACATGACTTACATCATCAATATGTAATCCTCTTGCTGCAACATCAGTACAAACTAAAACGTAAGATTTCCCAGAATTAAAAATTTCTAAAGTTCTTGACCTTTTTGCTTGTGTTAAACCACCATGGATAGGAATTGCATTAATACCATTTTTTCCAAGATTGTTTGCAACAAAATCGGTTTCACGTTGAGTGTTACAAAATACCATTACTAAACTAGAAGTTTCTTTCTTAAGTAAATGCACTAACAAAGAAAATTTCATGTTGTTTGGAACTTGATAAAAATTTTGTATCAACTTACTTTTATCAACATAAGCTTCCACTGAAATGTTGATTGGATTCTTCATATGTTTCTTAGCTAACTTTTCTAAATCATAAGGAATTGTTGCAGAAAAAAGTAATGTTTGTCTTACATCAGCACACTGACTTAAAATCCTGTTCACATCATCAATGAAACCCATATCTAACATTCTATCAGCTTCATCTAATACCGCAACTTTAACTTTACTTAAATCTAAAGTACCTCTTGATAAATGATCTAAAACTCTTCCGGGAGTACCTACCACAACATCTGTCTTTCTTAAAAGGTCCATTTGAGGACTGATTGAAACTCCACCATAAATAGCAGTAATCATCAATTGTTTATATTTAGAAAAATGTTTCATTGCATCTTTAACTTGTTCTGCAAGTTCACGAGTAGGAGTTAAAACAATTGCTTGTATGCCCCTACCTTTCCTACTATTTTGAATTATACCAGCCGAAAATGCTAATGTTTTACCAGAACCAGTTGCAGAACCTGCAATGATATCTTTTCCTTCAAGTATTAATGGAATTGACTTCTCTTGAACTTCAGTAGGAGTATCAAAAGTTTCTTCTTTTATTCTTTCTAATAATGGGCCTTCTATCCCTAATTTTTCAAATTTGTTCATTTTATATTTACCTCGTATATGTTCGAAGTTAGTCATATTATAATGTAATTAGCATTATGTAATTATCATAAATAAATATTATTTTTCAATATTATTTCATCAGTATAACTAACTTAGTTCTATCTGTTATATTGTATTTTATGTCAGAAAAAGTAAATGGCCTTAATCGCTTCCGGCTAAGCACTCTTTCTCCCAGGCCAAATTGTATATTTAATTTGTTCCTTTCAATATATAGTTTATTGTATAATTGATACTGGTTTATAAAGTTATTTGTTATTAATTGATAATGCAACAATAATGACTTTATTTACGTATATATCTCAATACTCAGAAAAGTATTTATAACAACCTAGATACTATTATTAAAATGAAAATAGGCATATTTTTAACATTAATTTTAAGCACAGTATTACTAACTGTTATACTTTCTTCCTGTTCTGTTGAAGATTTTAATACAATTGTTGGAGCAATAGAATTTGAAGAAATTGAAATTGAACAAAATCAGATAAATAGTATAGTAAAAGATAATGGAGACATATCGGCATATTTTTGCCCAGATGATAATTGTGAAAATGCAGTGTTAGAATTTCTTGATTCTGCAGAAAAATCAATACATTGTGCATTATATGAATTAGATTATGAATCAATCAATGAAAAAATCATGGAATTAGATGAACAAGGGTTGGATGTTAAAATTATTGTTGATAACAATTATATTGATGATTTTTATGAATTTACTGAAGAGACTAATTTAAGTTATGTTAAAACTGATGGTTGGGGGCAGATGCATAATAAATTTTGTATTATTGATAATGAAAGAATCTTTACTGGTTCAATGAATCCATCTACAAATGGAATTACTAAAAACAATAATAATCTGTTAATTATTAATTCAGAGATGTTATCTGCAAATTATGAAAATGAATTTGAAGAGATGTGGGATGGAACTTTCAAAAAAGGTGACCCCACACTTAACGAACAGATCATACTTAATCAAGATACAGATAATGAGATATTAGTAGTAAATTATTTCTGCCCAGAAGACAATTGTGCGGAACATATTAAAGAGATAATTTCACAAGCACAAAAAAGCATCCATTTCATGACTTTCTCATTCACCCATGATGAGATCTCAAATTCAATCTTATTAAAAACATTGGAGGGGGTTGAAGTTAAAGGGATATTTGAATCTAGGCAGGTGTCAAGTTATTCTGAATACCAAGTTATGGAATACCAAACTAATGTTACAGTTTACAAAGATGCTAACTCTAATAACATGCATCACAAAGTGTTTATCATTGATGAAAGTATTGTAATTACTGGTTCAATGAATCCTAGTGCAAATGGTGATGAAAGTAATGATGAAAATGTTTTGATAATGCATAATGAAGAAATTGCTCAATGGTATGAAGAAGAATTTGAAAAATTGTTTACATTAGCTAAAGAGAATAGTGATTATGAGTAATGAATAATAAAACTGAAAAGAGTTAATTAAAAGAACAGAGATCATTACTTAATTATTTTTTCTAAACCACACAAACCCACTAATCACCAATGTTAACAATAAGAAGGTAGTAATATCATTAAACTCAGGAACACACGAATTAGAAATCCAAAGTGAAGATTGTTCATTGAGTTGATCATAAGAATCAGAGTCACAAATAACGCTCCAAGCATGACTATTAGTCCCTTCAAAATCAGAATTAGAATAATAATACAATTGAGTTAAACTATTAAAACTCATTGAAACATTAGTAATTGAAATACTTGTAATTGTAATTTTACAATTACCAGAATCAGCAGACGGAGTAATAGCTTCCCCAGTTAAGTTTGTGTAATTAACATAAAATAAAATATTACTACAAGTTTGTTGAGAACCAGAAGTAAGATCTAAATCTAAATTTGCATTAATTGTAACTTCTGGGCCTGATAATAAGGTAGTATTAACAGATACATTTGCTTCGTCAGCAGCATAAAACTTAAAAGTATGATTACCTTCACCCAATTCATTACCTAAAAAATCATAATGATATAATTTCCCATCAATAACATTACTATCACCAGCATCAGTTTCGCTCATACTATAGTTAGAGGCACCATCAAATTCTAATATCACATAACTTGCAACATCATTCTCAGCATCAATATAAGTCACATTAAATCTATATAATGAATCATAACTTCCACTAGCCGGATTAACTGCAGGATTAGTTAAGTTAGGGGCATTACCTTCACCACCACCAGTACCTTGAATATTAGTAACTAAATAATAATCTTCACCATCAACTGTTGTTTCTGTTACTGTCATCCCACTTCCAGTTTGATTAACACCAATAGTAACTTTATTGTCACAAGTGGGTGTTGTTGCTTCCAAAGAAGATGCTCCTGGACAGACATAAACCTGACCAGAATTAGAAACTCTTGGAATGTATAATGATTTACTTACAACATTATCAACAGAAGATAATCCATGAATAAAAGCTTTTTTCTGAGATAAGTCTAAATCAGATGACACAGCACTTAAGTTTATGTCTGAAGTATAATTAAAACTAATCTTTGCAATAAGATTCCCGGAAGTCCCAAACAAACCTTTACCAAAAGTAATATTTTGAACATTAAGTTCTCTCTTTTCCTCACTATTAATTCCAAAATTTGAAGTCCTCATGATTTTTCTTAAAGAAGGTAAAGATTCTATTATGTAACCAGCTGTAAGAAGCGAACTTTCAGAAAAATCATAATTTTTAATGTATGATAAACAAGAGGTACTATTAGAACTGTAATAATAACCAGTAGCATTATTTATGAAAGAGTCTCCACCTTCAATTAAAGTCCCATTAGTATAGTTAGAGTTAAGTGTTAAATTAAGATAAATTAATTGTGATGTGCTAGCACTAACAGTAATATTGGTCCAGTTTATTATTCTGCTAGTAATATCAAAAGAATCATATTCTAAATTAGTATTATTAAATATTAAACCATCATCAAAAGTATTAGAGATAAAAAGATTATGAGCATCAGCACCACCATTGTTAGTTATGTTTAACAGATATTGAACAATTTGTAATAACCCACTATTATTACCAGATAAAATTGTGTTTGTAACAGTTATACTTGGTTCACTAGCAGTAGCAACTAAATTTTTGTTAATTAAAAAAGTCACATCTGTTGAACTGTTTTCATAATGGAAAGTTGCATTATTAGATATACTTCCACTACCATTAACACAAGTGTTTATGGTTAAACCATAATTTTGTCTTTCAGTTAAATCACCATAATCAAAAATTAATTTATTTCCAATTGTCGAATAATTAATTGAACCACCTGTAGAAGAATAATTAACAAAGGAGAGAATACTTGATAAAGTATCATTAACAATAAAATTGTTTGCTGGTGATTGAGTAAAATCTGAATTAATAGTATAAATTAATGAGTCACCATAAGATAAAACACTATTACTTTGAGAGAGAGTAAATGTTGGATCATTTATTGTAACAACTTCATTATCACTTGAAGAGTAAGTTCTAATTGTCCCATTATATCCCCCAGATAAGGAGGAATTATAACTAGAATAATTAATCTCAACTTGATTAAACAATGTATCATTTGCTAAAACATACTCACCTGAATTATATGTTTCGTTCACCTTAGCAACAACAATACTACTCCAGATATCATTATGACTTAAGTAAGGAATTAACCAAACTATTGATTGATTGTTTTGACTTAAAATGGATTGAGTAGAACTAATATAACTAATCCCATCAGGAAATGTATCATTAATTAAAAGATTATATCCTGCAGAGGTCCCATTATTAGTAAATGAAATATTGTATGAAAAAGTTTTATTGATAGATACTATTGAAACATTAGCAACTTTTTGAATGTTATCCGAGGGTTCAGTGATAGTAGTATTAGCACCATTAGTTAAACTAAAACTTGAAGAAGAAGAGTTTTGGTAAGTTAATTCAACTTGTGACGATAAAATATTCCCAGCAGTGTTAGATACAGTATTATTGATATACCCTGTAATTGTTAATAAAATAGTTTCCCTGTTAGAGATATCACCAAAATTAAACAACAATTGTTGATCATTTTGGATGAAAGAATAATTGTTTAAACTATTATTTGTTTGAGTCACATAAACCAAACCTGATGGTAAAGTATAATTTATCAGTACCGAATCAGCATACGATTTATTAAAATTAGTATAAAGATGATAAGTTAATAATTCCCCAATAGTTGCAATATTCTTGTCAACATTTAATTCTAAGGTTGGAATAATAACAGTATTACTTTGAGAGGCATTGTTTTGATAGATTCTAATATCTCCACCATAACTTGAAGCTATTGATTTATTATAACTAGAATAATTTATATTAACTTGATTTAAAAAGTAATCATTTGCTGAAATAAATTCGCCAGACTCATATGTTTCGTTAATTTTACATGTTAAAATTACGTTCCAACTACTTAAAGCAGAAATTGTTGGAACTTCCCATAACAACTCACGACCGTTTTGTTGGTATAATGATTTAGAAGCATTTACCAAATACATACCATCCGGCAATGTATCACCTACAGAAATATTGTAAGCTAAAGAGCCCCCAACATTGTTCAAAGTTATCGTATAAGTAAAAGAATCATTAATATTTACAGTTGATTGATTTGTTGATTTAGAAGGGCTAATTATTGGTTCAGTTATAACTGAAGATGTACTATCAGTAATAACAAAAGTTGAACCAGAAGTTGAATTCTCATAAACTAGTTGAACATTATTTGTAAGAGTATCACTTACATTATTAGTAGTTACATTATCAATGTAAGCTGTTATTTCAAGAGAATACACTAACCTATCAGTTATGTTACCATAATCAAAAATTAAATTTTGACCAGCTTTTACAAAATCAAAATCACCATTAATGCTAGAATAATTGACATACTGTAAACCACTTGGTAAAGTGTTTGTCAAAACAACAGAATTAGCAGGGGCCCCAACAAAACTAGCTTCAATAGTATAAGTGATTAATTCTCCAATAGTAGCGGTTGCTTTATCCTTAGTTAATATCAATGGAGGTGGTTGAACCTTAACATTTTCAAAAGTGTCCCCAGAATATTCCCTAACAGTACCATCGTATGTTGCTGCCAATGTTTGATTATAAGAATGATAAGTTGCTTCAACATTGTTTGATAAAGTATCGTTAGATAAAACTAATTCTCCAGATTCATAAGTTTCATTAACTTGCGCTGTAACAGTAGTACTCCATGAATCAAAAGCATCAATAAAGCCTACGTTCCATCCTAGATTTCTTCCAGATTGTAAAATTAATGATTGAGTTGAATTTATAAAAAAAGTACCATCAGGTAATAAGTCAGTGATTGAAATATTATAGGCAGGAGATGAACCTTCATTTAAGATATTAATATCATAATTAAATATTTCATTAATTGATACTACTGAATCACTAGCAATTTTTTCAATATTTAATGAAGGTTCAAGAACAGTATTACTCACACTAGAAGAAGTGGTAGTAGTTTCAGCTGAATCCGAATCATAAAAAGAAGTTAATAAATTGCTGTTATTATAATAGTTTGTTGAAAAATAATTTTGTACAACATGAGAGTCGAAATTTGATATAGTATCATAAAGAAATTCAGTATAAGTTATCCAAAAATCAAAAGGTGGGATTAAATCTTCTCCTGAAGAGTTATAGAAGAACCAACTAAAATGAGTACCATTATTAGAGTATGAATTTGAGAGATCACCAGTTGTGGAAGATACGTTACTTAACCAAACCTGTTTATTAATAGGCCTATTTTCAATTAAAGTAAAATTGTTATAAGTATCACAATCAACATTAACATGAATAGAATGACTTTTATCTTGACCAATCGGAGCATTATAATCACCACTAGTTATCCTAATTCTTCTGAGATTAGTTGCCCCTTGAGTTGTATTTGAAAAATAAGGACACGATTGATCCCCTGCAACAATTGATAAATTAAAATCTAATAAACTTTCATCACAAGTTGAAGGTGTTGCATAAATTGAAGTAGAAAAATACTCGCCAACAGGGACATTTACAGTCCAATTAACACTATGATTATTATCAATACTAACACCAGAATAACTGATAGAACCATTAGAAAAAGAACTAAATGTTGCGGAATTAAAACCCTCTTCTAGTTGATGATTAACTTTAATATTATTAGCTGAACCAGTACCATTATTGTACAAAACAACTTGCCATAAATCTTGTTCATTAAGGTTACTTACTTGAGGTAAAGGAGAATAAGTTAGAATTAAGTTAGGAACGTAAACAGTTAGGGGATTAGAGTTTTCAGAAACAGTAACATTATTTTGGGGCACACTATCAATATCCCAACCATAAGTTAAGTTAACATTATTGATACTTGAATTAGTAGGATTACAACCAGAATAAGCTTGAAAAGTAATATTAAGAACTGAATTATTAGATAAAGTGTCAAGTTGCCAAGTTGGATTAGAACTTGTGCCAATATAAGTTAAACTAGAAGAATTACCTTCAACAACTAAAGAATTTGAGATATAACTCCAACCAGAAGGCAATGTATCATTTATTATTAAGTTATTTAAATCATCAGTATAGTTGTGATCAAACAAAATATTAAAGGTAACATTACCCATATAGGTAATTGAATTAATATCAGAATTTACTGTCAAAGTCGTATCTGGAACTGCAAAAACCATCAATGAACAAAGTAGAATGAGAAGTAATAATATCAATAACTTAACAAAACAATTTCTAAATATTTCTTTAAATTTAAACAAACCCATCTAATATTTCACCAACATTGATAATTACTTTATTTAATATATAATTATACTTATATTTATATTACCTTTTATTTATAACTATAATATATATTAAATTATAAATACTTCTTTTTTTATATAGAATTATTAACCCATTTTTATTAAATTCAAAAAAGATATAATGATTATAACAAAATTTATATACCTTAAAAATATAGTTAAATTTAATGTTTAAGCAGCCAAGTTATTTCAGAAAAGCAATCTTCATATTTTCAATCGTATTGATTATGTGTACTATAATATCTTGCAATTCATCAACTAAAAATGATTGGGAAATTGATGTTGAAGATTTACCTGCAGAAGAACTCCCAGAAGAATTCCCAATCCCAATGGAAGCACACGAGATATATGGATATACTTCTGGATCAATTACCCAATATTATTATGAGATTAATATTAGTTCAAATGAAATCATAACATTTTATAATGTTATTGACCAGAACAGTTGGATCACAGAAAAAGATTGGTTTGAACAAGGAGATGGCCTTCAAAAACATTTCAGAACCCATGAGTACAATCCATTACCAGGAAATCAAATTGGAACTTTGGTACAAGTTTCAGTGACTTCAGAAGAGGATTCCAAAACCAAACTGATTATTGTAGCAACAAATTATGATTAAACAAACGTCCAATACTTTTTCTTTACAACTTCCTAAACTCAAGATGGAATTTTCTCAGTTCTAGATTTTCATAGAAGAACAGGTAAGTTAGAAGTTTAGTTATGATCAATAAGATTATAACTGCAAAAAAGATATATATCCTTTCAGCAAACCCACCTTCTAAGATTAAGAAAGCTAATGAAGCAGAAACAGCAGGAGGATGAAATATGTCAAATAGATATAATAAAATTAAAGTTACAGAAACAGTTATCATCACACCAAGTTCTGAATTTAGTCCTAATGTAATTCCAGTTCCAACTAAAAGACTTACAACTAAAGCTATTAAGTAAGATGAAATTACTGTTCTAAGGATATTTAATTCATGAATTTTATTATGAGTCATGATAGCTGCTGATGCACCTAATGAAGAAAACAAGACTATGTTAGAAGTTGTTAATTCAAAGAACAAAGTTATGATAGCAACTGCTAATCCAGTAACCAAACTAGGTATAAACCTTTTGTGCCAAATCCTTCTTTCTTTAGTAAACCAACTATGCCAACTCATCTTATCACCAATTGATATTAAATAAAGTAATCTTTTGTAGTTTATAAAAGTTATTTTTAGTTATGAATAAAATACCCATATTCATAAGGTTTAAATACATGAAATTTTATTGAAATTTTATGGAAAGAATAAAAGTTAATTTTAATGAGACAAATGCATTAGATTATCAAGTAAGGTATAACGATCTTAGAAAAATGTTCAAAGAAGCAATGATTATATTTATGGAAGGAATTAATCCAAAAGTTGAACAAATTCAAATAGAATATAAACAAATGAACAAGACCATAAAAACTGAAAGTTATGTGATTAATGTTTATTCAAATGTTGACAGGTTATTAGGTAATGAATATAGACCTTTAGAAGGTAGACCTTTAACAAGACCAATAAATGCATTAGAAAAAGTTGAACTGTTAATTAAATATCTAAAAGGTAAACAATTTACTAAAGTTAAAGCAGATTTACAATTAATCCTAGGTGACCTTAAGAGGTTAGAAATATCTCTGATGAGGAGAACAAATTAAATTTAAACTAATTTTTTAATTAACTTTTTATACTAGTAAATGATTCTGTAATTATGTTTAGACTACTTAAGGAACATTTAAAGTACCACGTAATAACTAATTTTCCAAAAAGTTATCCTAAGTATAAAAAGTTTTTAGCAAATGTAATATTTCTCACTTCAAAAATAATTATACATCCTAGAAAAAATTTTCTTAGAAACCGAGATTTAATAAAAGCAAGATTAATACTAAAGAAAGGAGACATCATATTAATAGGGGATTTACAAGAAGCATCTTCAATTCTTCTAAAAGGTGGAGTTACACATGTAGCATTACACATAGGAAATAAAAAATTTATTCATGCTGTTGCTGATGGAGTTACTTATTCCACATTACATCATATGTTTACTAAGTATGATACTATAGTTATTTTAAGATTACCTAAAAAAACAGAGAATAAACGAAAAATCATCAAAAATGCGATTAAATTTGCCGAATCACAGTTAGGTAAACCATACGATTTTGATTTTAGTCCAGGAGCAAAAAAGTTTTTCTGTACAGAATTAATTAACTCTGCTTATCGTCACGCGGGACATAAAACAAAATTGTCTAATTTTGGAAAATTTAGAACATTTACTGAAAAAATTGAAAAGCACATTGTCACTGCACCGAAAGCATTAACCCCAGAACATTTTATTAAAGGAAATTTTAAAGTTGTTTTTCTTTCACATAATTTAAGTATTGAAAAAGGTAATTTGAAATACATTGGTGAACATCCAAAAACCCTTAGAAAAAAAGTAATAAAAAGGTATAATGATAAAATAAAAATAAATTGTACAAAAAAAAAGCATAATTCTAACTAATATTATCTAAGATATCATGAGCATTAGTGTTAGTCAGGTAATTCATAATTTCTTTATTCTCTTTGTTAAGCATGAACCTTGCTTTTAAACTGTTCTTCTCATTGTTAGAAACTCGAGCAATCCTATCAGAAAAAATTAACCCATAAGGATAACCTAAAAATAATGCATCTTGAGAATTTTCAAGCAAATTAAGTAAAATTTCTTTGTTACCTTCAAACCTGAAGATATGTTTAGCTTTAGAGTGTAACTTAACAAAATAAGTGTTTGTCATAATTCCTTTACTATTACTGCATTCTAAAAAATATGACCATTCAGTATTTTGAGGGCCAAGCTTAGATAAGAGTAGGTTTGGGTTGTTTCCCTGCACTGTAAAAAGAGAACTACTTTTAGCTAAAGAACAAACAGTTCTTGGCAAAGTTAACAAAATTTTATCTTCTCCCTTAAAACTAACATCCAAAGTACCATCTAATAAGATATAATCTGAAAAATTTTGTTCTGCTAATTGTTTAGCCAACCTTAACTCTGTGAATCTCCTAGCCATGTTGGTGATTTTACTAATTGATGCACGTTCTAAACCGTCCCTGATAGTAGAATCTTGAGAGGATAGGGTAAGTTCTTGTTCATTAATAAGATTAAATACATCCGAGTTCTTTAGGTCAGAATTAGTATTTGGAAATATTTTAGATACATAAATTAAATCATTATCTTCAAATTTAGTGTAAGTTAACAAATAAAATTCATGTTTAACAAAATTTAATTTTTTCTTTCCTTGAAATTTAACACCAGCAACTCTGATTAAGCTTAAACAGAAATTACCAGTAGAAAAAATCTCTGCTTGACCACCATCAATGTATGTAATGGTTTTGATTGAATTTGTAGTTTCTTGATGCAAAGTTTCGAAATTATCTTTATTGATATTAATAGTTTTGTTTTTAAAAATAATTTTATCTTCAACATTAAAATTAGAGATAATATTGTTCAGTTCTAGGGAGATTTTATTAAGCATACAATCTTATAAAAAATGGTTGTTTTTATTGATTTGGGTTGTGAAGTGGAGAGATTTAACTGGTGTAAGATATAATCACATGAAACTCACAACTAATAGGCCCACCCAAGAGTAGTAAATAACAAAAAGTTTATAAAAAAGACATAATTACAATAAAACTATGAATCAAATAGATTATTTTGGAAATGGATCAACTGATTTTTTCATAGGGACAGATGGTGGAAATTATTCAAAACCAAGCCATGACCGATTAAAAAACTTAATAGAAAGAGATAGTTCTTTTTACAAATTAATGCAACAATTAGTAACTGGAAAAGATGTTGTAGAAATTGGGTCAGGAAGAGACCCATTAAGATGTTTATTTCGATTTGAACCAAAATCCTATGTTTGTGTCGAACCTTCGGATAGTAGAGCTACTGATTTACCTGATTTTGCGAAGTATGAAAAAACTGATGGGATTACATACCTAAAAGATGTATCGGACTCTTCTGTTAGTATAGTAAGCAGTTATTTATTTGATAGAGGAATGATGAGTCCTAAATATGAATCAGAACTAATTAAATTAATTTCAGAAAAAACAATCCCAGAGGAATTATCATTCCACATACTTAGACATGGTGTTAATGGATTATTTCTACCCTCTGGTTTTAATCATATATTTCTTGAAAGTTTAGAAAAATCGGATGAAATTTTTGAAAGAATAATATCTAAACATGGTACACCTTCATATGATGTTTATTGGACTGCAGCAGTATTTGAAAAATTAGATTAAATTAAACAAAAAACCTACTCCCCAATTGCTTCTTTAATCTTCTGTTTCAAAGCACCCTTAGGACTAAATCCTACAATCCTGTTAACTTCCTTACCATTCTTGTAAATGATTAAACAAGGAATTCCAGAAACTTGGTTAGAAGTTGCAATATCAGAATGAGATTCTGTTGAAACTTTAGCAAACCTTAATTTATCTTTCAAATCAGAATCTTGACTTAATTCTTCAAATACTGGTGCTAATGCCTTACAAGGGCCACACCAACTTGCCCAGAAATCTACTATAATGATTCCTTCAGTATCAATTACCTCTTTTTGAAAACTTTCTTGATCTAATTCAATAACCATAATTTACACCCCATTTGTTAATAATTATATTTAGAAGCTTTATTCTTTTTTATTTAAGTTTTTTGTAAGTTAAAACATAAAATAAGATATATATAAAAAATAAAAAGATCAATTATTTCCCTTAGCTTGTCCATTAGAATTAATATTACCTGAATTTGATTCTTCTTCTGACTCAATTTCTAATCCTTTTTGGTTAGTTTCATCACCAGTTATTTCTTCATCTTCAGTTTCTTCACTATCATCATCAGGATTATTACCATTTGAATTAGTAGCACCAGGACTATTCTCGTTAGATTTATCATCGTTCTTAGAGCTTTGCTCTAACGCATTTGATAATCCATTCTCAGCCACACCATTACTTGCTGTAACTGCAGTTTGGTAAGCATGTTCTAAACCTTTCTTAATATCTTCTTCTATTTGATTTGCATCAATACCATTTTCAGTAATTTTTATTTTAGTCTTACCTTTTTGGTTTTGAACTTTTACTTCAACAGAATAAACAGTTTCATCTAAACTTCCCATCAATTCAGTTAAATAATTATCTAATTCATCATCATTAAAATAATCATGAATGACAGTAGTTAATTTTTCAACTTCTCCTTTATGTTCTTCTAACTTCTCTTCAATTTCAAGTTCAGATTCTAATTCTTCACCCAAATCTTTAGATTCAATTTCTTCAACCGCATTTTCAACTTCAAACATAACTTCACTGTGTTCCTGTTCAGCTTTTCCCATAGCTTCAATCTTTTTTAACATTGCCATAGCTTGAACTTCTTGCAATCTTTCCTCAGCAATTTCTAAACCCTTAACAGCTTTTTTAGCAGGGTCACGAGCCAGATTTAATTTGATTTTATCTAAAGCAGTATCTAAAAAATAAAATGCACTATCTGGTGTTAAGCCAACATCCAATTCTCCTGTAATTTCTTCAAAATTAGAATTTTCATTTTCAGTACTATCTGTAACATTAGAACCTGATTCACTCAAAGCATTTTCTTCCAACAAATCTTCCCCGCTTACATCTTCAGAAAGAACTGGAGAAGCTAATAACATAAATATTACAAGTAATAAGATTAGTTTTTTTATCATCTTTTAAACCCCCAAAGTTTAATTTTAATTAGATTAAATCTAAATAGATCCCACTTATTTATATAATTTGTTGAAAACTGCAAAGTACCACATTAGAAATGAGAAATACTATAAAGAATTTAATTAAAAACCAGATGATTTTTTTCCAGATATAAAAATTTCTGTCTTGAACAAACTTTTCTTAATTTTATAATTAGCTTTTAATCCCGCATCTTTGAACAGCTTTAACATTTTTTTCTTATCTTCAACATCAACAGCATTAGGTGTTACATTTAAGATATGACTTTTAATATAAAAACAGAACTTTCCTTTCTTACTTAAAATATTGTTCACATCATTAACAAATTTAAACATATCTTTAACATAACCCAAATCATTGAAAGAAACAAAAGCATTAATATTCTTTACTTTATTTGGAATTTTAATACTCCTAATCAAATGGATGTCAACATGTGACCTATTTTTAGGTGAAATATTCTCTTTGAAAATTTTAATTTCTTCCTTTGATTGATTAGCCAAATAGATTTGTTTGAAAAGGATTTTTTTATTGATAATAGTTTGAGTAAATTCACCCATAGATGAATTAAATACCATCAAGGTTTTCTTTTTATTAAAAGGTTTAACATAACTAATAACCCTATTAAAACTAATCTTGGGTAAAGGTAACTTATGATAATGGTGCAATAAATTTGCCACTAAATTCCTTCTTAAAATAACATATTTCTGATCATAAAATAATTCAATCGCAAAATATGCAGGGATACCAAATGCAATTAAACCACCTGAGATCCTTAAGATATCCCAAGCACCATGAGTTTCTCTGATGAACATAATCAAAAGAAAAATCATAAACAAAACTGTGAATAAAGGTCCGATTTTACCAAAGATAACTTTGTAAGGTCTTTTCAAATTTGGTCTTTTGAAACGTAAAATAACAACGCTAAGTAATACAGCTGAGTATACTAACAAGATTAAAGGGATCAGCATGTGAAGTAAAGTTTCATATGATCCTGCACCAATTATAACTAAAATTGAAACAACAAGAGCTTGAAAGATTATTGAGATATAAGGACTTTTATGTTTAGGGTGAATCTTAGCAAACTGGCTAAAGAAAAGTTTATCTTCAGCAATTGACATTAACAATCTTGGCGCTGTAACGATCCAACCCGCAGTTGCCCCAATCACAGAAACAAAAATTAATATGGAAAAAATTAACCCACCAATATTACCAAAATGTACATTACCTAAATCTCTTAATGGTGCAATTGAACTAGCATATTCTGCCCAAGGGATTGACCCCATAGCAGTAAATGCTAGAAAAAAAGAAAGTATTGCGATTACTAAAGTTCCATAAATTAATGCTTTAGGCATAACTTTAGAGGGATTTTTAGTTTCCGCTGAAAGGAAAATTGCACTTTCCCAACCAAAAAAAGTTTCTGCAATAAAAAATATTGCTAACAATATACTCATAGTTGGCATTACAAAGAAAGGATCAAAATTTTCTGGATTAAAATTAATTACCCCAGGAATAATTATTGAAATTACTGCTGTTAAAGTGATTATAGAAAAAGTTACTAAAACCACCGTAGAAGTTTGCATACCTCTAAATGCAACACAACTAAATAAAATTATTAGTAAAATTGCAATAGGAACATAAGTAAAAGAATATTGTACAGGAATAAGATACTGTAAAGATCCTAACAATAACATAGCAATAGTTACACTACCTGCAATTGATGTTGTCCAACCAATAACAAATGACCAGAATCTCCCATAAGCTTGTTTTCCAAATTCATAAACACCACCTGCTTTAGGGAACATAGAAGTTAATTCTGAAAAACACATTGCAATATAAACTGAAATTAAAGATAATACACCCCAAGAGATTAAAGATGCAGGCCCAGCATGTTTAGCACCAGCAGATGTTAAGAACCAAATCCCAGTACCCATAATTGAATTGATAGTAATTAATAAGATTACTTTGAAACTTAATGTTTTCTTTAAACTTTTTTCATGAGGTTGAACTTTCCTGATTTTAGTTTTCTTAACATGTTTTCTAATTCTTAAGAATCTAGGTGATCTTGCACTAAACCTAACAAGCCTAATATATTTTGTAAATCTTGCAAAACGAGCAAATTTTGAAAAACGAGATATTAAACGTATCCCTCTTAATGCCCTCACTAATGTTAAACCTTGTATTCCAAGGAAAATTAAGTTAAATGGAATAGTAGCAATAATGTCTAAGAAATGTTTCTTAATATAAGGAATTAATTTAGGAGTTTCAAACCATCTGAAATACAAGTCTATTGCAAAAATAATAATAACATAAATGTCAAAAATGTCAATTAAAACTGAAGTAATAATTCCGATTTCATAAAATAAGTCAATGATTGTGACTATAAGAAGCAAAACTAATGATGGTGGAATTAATAATTGTATAATTGAATCTAATTTACTTTTACGCATAATCTATCCTCTTTAGAATATAAGTAAATAAATTTGATATATAAGTGTTTCTAAAAATGTAATTAATTTGAATTTATGAAAATGATTTAGGTTAATAAATTTCAAGATTACATTTCACTATTAAAAAAATCAGATCCGGTTTGATTATATATCCATAAGAAGTTACAATCAATAGATTCTTCAACACAAGTGATGTAAGAATTTAAATAGGTTAGTTCCCTAAAATTCAAATCATTAATAGAATTAATATTTCTATTTACAATTAATGATAACCTTGAATTATCATAATCACCATAATTTTTAGCTTGTTCTTTAATTCTTTCTTCAATTTTTTTAATTTCTACTAAAGAAGATAAATTAATGATAGGAGTTTCAACATATCTTTGATATCTTTCATCACCATCAGTAATTTTAAGATTACCACTGATAATATTTGAATCTAAAACTTCCAAACTAGAAACAAAACCATCACCATTTAAATCAGCATGATGTTCTAAACTGTCCTTTAAACAAAAATAAACACCAGCACCCAAAAGTAAAGATGAAAATAAAGCAACGGGAACAATTGAACTTCTAACAGATGAGGTTTTACTTTCATGAACCCTTACTTCTTGTTCACCAAAACCAATCCCAGTAGACACTATTTTAACTTTTGAATCAGGTTTAATATCAATCAATTTTTGAAATTCTTTATCATAAATAACAAATCCAGCTGATGCACTCATTTCACAATTTAAACCTGAATTCCTTGCAACTTTATGGGCTTTCCTAAATTGTTTTTCATTAACTTCAAGAATGTAATGTCGAGGTGCCTTAATTAATATTTCATCCCTTAAAGCAGTATAAGGAGCAGTAAGTTTATCTGCAACAGATTTAAGATCCCAATTATTACAATCTTCATTATAATTAAAATAAAATCCATTTTTACCCTGAGGAGTGATGCCAATTACTTTTGTTTCTAAACTTAATTTTTCTACAGTTTTAACTATTGACATCCATAACTTTCCTGAACCTGCTGGACATAAAACATAATCTGGATTATCTTTTAACAAATTTTTAGCATGATGAAAATATTCTTGAGGGATATAATCAGTATAATCTTGAATTAACCCTTCAATGTTAGCTGTTTTTAATACTTCAACCCTTTGGTCAGCGGTTTTTAATATTTCACCAGAAGGAATTTCAATTTCATAAACACTATTGGGAGTATGACTTACTAGATTATATACATCAATGATTGAACCTTCAGCAGCTTCCCTTAAAGCTTGAATATAATTGCCAGAACTGATCACACAAATACCATTTAACCCCTTTGAGATTGCGTCTTGAATAATTTCGTGAGTACCCACTTCTTTATGAGTAGATCCACTTACTTGATTAAAATCATAAATGTCAATGTCCATAATTACCCTTTTCAAAGGCAGTTATATAAATCTTCCTTGAATTGACTACCCTCCAATAGTTAAGTTTGTAAGTAGTTTTTACATTTTAGAAGCTTAGAACTCTTCTGTTTGATAGTGGAATTATAACATAACTTTTTAAATAGATAGATAAATATTCGATTATTAGTTGATTCTTATCAATTATCTAAGAGGAAAATTTAAGTTATAAAAAATGGAAGCATTCGAAAAATTAGGATTATCAGAAAATACAATTAAAGCATTAGAAAAGAAAGGTTTTACAGAACCAACAACAATACAAGCTAAAGTTATACCTTTATTATTAGAAGGAAAAAAAGATGTAGTAGGCCAATCCCAAACTGGAACTGGTAAAACTGCAGGATTTGCCCTACCAATTTTGGAAAAGATTAAACTAAATGCTAAATCAATACAAGCAATCATTCTTACACCTACCAGAGAATTAGCAATACAAGTTGCAAAAGAGATTGATTCTTTGAAAGGAAAGAAAAATGTTAAAATCCTTTCTGTATATGGGGGTTCATCAATAGTTTCACAAATTCAAGCTCTTAAAAAAGGTGTAGACATTGTTGTTGGAACACCAGGAAGAGTAATGGATTTACAAAATAGAAAAGTTTTGAAGTTAAATCATATTAAATTTGCAGTTCTTGATGAAGCTGACGAAATGCTTAACATGGGATTTGTAGAAGATATTGAAGATATCTTAGTAAACACTCCCGAAGATAAAAATATGTTACTATTTTCTGCAACCATGCCAAGACAAATTTTAAAAATTGCTAAAAATTATATGCGTGAATACGAATTTATTGAAGTTGAAAAGAAAAATGTTATCACCGAAACTGTTGAACAGATATATTATGATGTTAATGCGCATGACAGAGTTGAAGCAATCAGAAGAATTATTGATTCTAACATAGATTTTCATGGAATAATTTTTTGTAACACTAAAGCAGCTGTTGATACTTTAGCACATCAGTTAACTAGGATGAATTATAGTTCTGCAGCACTTCATGGAGACATCACACAAAGTCAAAGAGAGAAAATATTACAAAAGTTTAGAAACAAGTATGTCAAAGTTCTAATCGCAACTGATGTTGCAGCTAGAGGTATTGATGTTAATGATTTAACTCATGTAATCAATTTTTCTTTACCTCAAAGTCCAGAATCATATGTACACCGAATTGGACGTACTGGAAGAGCAGGTAAAAAAGGCATTTCAATAACCTTAGTAATTCCTTCTGAAAGAAGAAAGTTAAGTTTTGTTGAAAGAATTAACAGTTGTAAATTAAAAAAACACAAATTACCTTCACCAAAAAAAATAATAGAAGATAAAGAAGCACAGATTAAAGTGATTATAAAAAATATTATTGAATCAAATAAAAATAAATCATCTAAATATAAAAATATGGCAGATGATCTTCTTAAAGATAATGACCCCTCTGAGATTGTTTCTGCAGTTTTAAAGTATAGTTTTAAAAGTGAGTTAGAAGCAAGTAATTATAAGGATATTTCTGAACCTCAACCTGGAAAAATGTCTGAGAGAGGTAGAAGTGGTGGATTTAGAGGAGGAAGACCTAGACAAAGATCTGACAGAAGCGGAGGACGTTCAAGAGGAAGATCAAGTGATAGAAAAAGAACTCCTAGTAATAGATCAGATAGACCAAACAAATCAGGCAGGCCAGAAAGAAGTTCAAGGTCAAGGAAAAAAAGGCCAAGGGATTAAATATTATTATTACTTGATTTGACAATTAGATTTGGATGTTTCATAAAAAATGTTATTTTATCATTCCGGTCTAATTGCTTAATTTTATATTCTAATTTAGCAGCTTCACTTTTATCAGAAACTTTAATAGAATGTAATAATCGATCAAATTTTTTCCATTTAACATACTTACTACCTTTACCATTTTTGTGTGCTTCCATTCTTTTTTGTATATTATTTGTAATACCAGTATAAAGAGATTCATCTTTACATTCCAAAATGTAAACATACCATTTGTCTTGGTTCATAAAACAAGATTATAAAATAGACTAATTTAAACTTTTTCCTTTAAAGAAATTAAATGATAATTAAAATTATGAACAATAACTTATCACAAAAAACTATTATTTTATGATTTATTTATTAATCATCTTGCTTTCTGAAATAGATAAATCCACCAACTGTAGTCATAAGAAGTAATATCATTGCATAATCTGAGAATTCCGGAGTAGGAGCATCACCAATTGTGACAGAACTACTTTCCACAGAAAGACCATCAACAGTACCATTGTTAGGAGTTACTTCAAGAGTCCATTCTTCATCATCTACTAACTCTTCAGAAACAATTGTTTCAAAACCATCTTGAAATATAGACTGAATTTGTTCTTGAGATAAAGGTCGACCAAATATTTTAAAATCGTCAATGTAACCGTTCCAATTATCATTAACTAAAGTGGTTATTGACCCAAGGTAAAGATTAGCAGTAGGAGTTAAATAATTTGCACCAGTACCACATAACTCACCATCAACATAAAGCACTGCTTGTGAAGCAGCACCATTTTCTACAACCAAGGTAAAGTGATGCCATTCAGAATTACTAGGACTATGACATAAATACATGCCACCCCAATAAATGTTTGAAGAACTTACTTTTAAAAGTACAGTTTTAGAAAATGAAAAATAAGGATGAAGACCACTGCTAGCTTGACGATTAGCCCAAAAAGAGACTGAATAATTTTGAGGAATTGTTAATCCAGTTACACGAACTGATTCCTGATTACCACCACCATCAAAATAATAGGAACCGTTACCATCATAACCGGTAGTAGAACCATAAGTTGCATCACCAACAACAGTAGCATTATTTGAGTAAGAAGAATAATCTTTTGTCCAAGTACTATTGCTCCCACCTTCAAAAGGAAGATTTACTAAAGAAAATGAAGAATCACCTAACTTCCAATCAATGATTGCTCTATCAGCAGTACCACCCAAAGTATAAGAAGAAGTAAGATTATCATCATAAGTAGCAGACACACCAGAAACAGTAGGGGTTGCATCTACTTGAACTGAAAAGAATAATAAACAAAATATTGAGAAAGAAAAAATCATAAAATACTTTTTAATATTAAACACCATAATAACCTCATAAATATGATATTTTAACTATATATAAATTTATCTATTAAAGTAATTTCATACTTTGTGAAAATTTTTTACTTTTCATAACAACATGATTAGAAATCACGCAATTAATTTTTCGGATATTGGATCAAAAGTAAGAACGCCAACGCCCGTCATTAAACAAATATTAGACCTTTCATAGGAACTTCTTTTTTGTTTTATTAAGTAAAGCGGTTGAACTATTTATTTATTTATTTATTTATTTATTTATTTATTTATTTATTTATTTATTTCTACATCAGAGGTACACAAGGGGTACCTCAAGTTTAAATATGAGTTATGAATTTTGAGATAAACATGGTCTACTAAAGTAATCTTTAAATACTCTAATTGGTTTATTATTATATTAACATTATAAGAGGTGTTTTGATGGTTAGGAAAAAATCTATTAAATTTTTTGATTCTATTAAAAATTTAAGAATAAGTTTAATTATTGCTTTAGCAATTGCATTAGTTTCATTCTCATTTTTAATTTACGCTGTGTTAGGTGGGGGTACATTAATTGGTCATGCAATGTCTAGTGGATAATTTTGTATACCTGAATGTTATGATGAAACAGATTCAGCATTTGATCCGGACAACTATGGTTCTGTTTCAATAATTTTATTAGAAGGATCTGAAGTAATTGAAGATCAATGTTTAGATAATACTAATTTAAAAGAAGTTATTTGTACAGAGAGTAGCTTAGCAATAAGAACTGTAGACTGTAGTGCCATGAATCAAGAATGTTCTGGTGGAGAATGTGTTGAGATTAGTACTGAGGAATATATCGATACTGATTATGGTATGGATTTTTTAACACCTGGTGCAATTTATCTTAATTCATCTGGATCATTGACTTTATTGTCTTATGATCATTGTCAAGGTCCGTTTATAAAAGAATATTACTTACATAACACAACTACTTATTTGGTGAGTCCTAGGACTTGTTCTTCACTTTATGGGTCAGACTATGAATGTTTAGAATTATATGATGATGAAATTGGACAAAATTTAGGTTACTGTGGGATATATTGTACAAGTGCTAGTGATTGTTCTAGTGGGTCATGTAATCGTGAAGATAATGTTTGTAATTAATTTATTTTTTTCTCTTTTTTAAGAAGTACTAAAGATTTAAAATGATGCTAATGTTCGCATTTACAAAATAATTATACTGTTTAAATGCTATTCTGCCTTGTTTTACTAGGTGCAAATACTTTTAAAGATTTGAATAAAACTTACTCAAAGTATTTTATTAATTTTTAATTCTCAACAAATAATTCATTGATTGAAGGATTTAATTCAATTTTATTAATTTTTCCAATTTTAGTTTTTATTATAATTCCTTTTACGGATAATTTCTCAATAATTCTATGAATTTTTACCCTATGAAAATTAGATTCTATTTCAAATTTAGACTGATTAAGTTTACCTTTATTCTTAATTAAAATATTAATTACCATTCGTTCATCAAATTCTAAGAAATTCAACAATTCATTGATATTTTTAGTAAAATCTTTTTTTTCTTTAATTTGTTTAGAAACAATAAAATAAAAAGAAAAAAAGCCTACAAAAAGACCTAAAGAAGACAATATTAAGATCATATAAGGAATAGGAATAAAACAACCACAAGCATCTCCTCTGTTAATAGCACTAGAAACATAAATTGTTAAAAAAGAGACAGTAAAAACAAACCCTAAAATAATTGATACCCCTAGATATATTGCCTTGATTTTCTTTAATTTCATTTTTTGTAACAACAAATTAAGTATAATTACAACTTATGTAACAATATGATATTAAAAAATGTTTTGGTTTTATTAGGGCTGTTATTGTTAGTAGGATGTAATGTAAATGGCGCTGAAACACTGAATTCATCCAATATTGAAATGATCACTATTACCTCCTCTGGAAATTTTTCATCTGAAGAATGTATCAACAGAAATTTAGATGGTCAATACTTGATGTTAGAGTCAAAATATTGTGGACATTGCGAAAAATCATTTCCCATCTTTTTAGAAGTATGTGAAGAACTTGGCTTAAATTGTAATGTGATTGACATATCTGAAGATATTGAAAAGGAAGAATTAGATAATTATGGGATTAATATTATGTATACTCCTACTTTTGTTTTTGATTGTAATTATTATGTCGGTGCAATGGAAAAAAGTGAATTCTTAGAGGTATTAAAATGAAAAATAAGAAAATAATTATCTTTTTAATTTCAATTGTTGCATTACTAACTTTTTTCTTTTTAACAAAAAACTTATCAGTTAACGTATTAGAGAATTTAGGATTACGTCTTCCACTACCTTTATTTACATTTATAATAGCATTAATTGATGGATTTAACCCTTGCAACTTATTTGTTTTAACATTATTATTAAGTTTAATGTTAACAGAATCTCATTCAAGAAAAAAAATATATTTAGTAGGATTTAGTTTTATCATGGTAATTTACTTATTTTATTTCCTTTTTATGGCAACATGGCTTAATATTTTCAAGTATATTGGATTTATAGACCCATTAAGGATAGGAATTGCTATAATTGCTATAACTGCTGGAATTATTAATTGTAAAGAATTATTCTATTACAGAAAAGGGATTACTTTAATGGTTCAAGATAAACATGTTGGACCATTAAAAAGAAAAATCCAACATGTTGCAAAATTAATTAATAAAGGTTCTACACTTACTCTTATTGGAGCTTCAATAGTTTTAGCAATTTTTGCATCATTAGTAGAATTACCCTGTACTGCTGGCTTTCCAATTATTTATGCTGGTGTATTAACAGGAGTAATTCTAGAGAACAGTTTATTTTATTATCTTTATTTAGCATTATATAATTTAATTTATGTATTGCCATTAATAATAATCATTAGTTTACTTGGCTACATATTTCATGGTAAGCAAATTAGTAAGAGAACAATGTCTTTAATAAAATATGTTGGTGGATTTATAATGTTGTTATTAGGAATAGTATTACTAATTAATCCTGGTTTGTTAGGTGTTTAAATGAAAATTTCAACTGCTAATACACTTTTAGGAAAATTATGTGATATTACCAGAATTAACCAAAAATTTCACCAATATCAACCAGTAATAATTGAATCAAGAGATAATCAAATTGTTAGCCCAGTGGAAGCAACAGTAAATCATATTGGAGATATTTCAGAAGAAGGAGTCTTATTAACAAAACGAAATAAAATAGTAAAATTATATGATTTAATTGGACAATATGCAAAAAATTTTTATGGATGTAAATATCTAAATTTATATCTAAGTCCTTTAAATCTACATTTTTGGGTAACTCCTACCGAAGGAAAATTTATTCATATAGTAAAAAATGAAGGAAAATCTAAATGGCCAGTATTTATTGGTCTTGAAGATTTAATTGGTATTGAAATGTTTAGTAAAGCTGTAATTCAAAATTCTTCTATTGGAATGATATATCAAACTGGTGAGTATGATATTGCCATGGTAGCAGTTGGATCACTTAATGTTAACAGAATACATGTTGACTGTGAAATTGGAAAACAATACGAGAGAGGAGTTCCTTGTGGGTATTTTAGTTTAGGATCAAGTATGTTATTATGTTTCCCACGAGATTTAAAACCGATGGTACATGAAGGTAAAAAAGTTAGAATAGGGCAAGCAATATTAAGTTAATTTTTCGAAGTACATAGAAAAGTTTATAAATCTTTATGCATCATTATGCATAATGGCGAGACCAAGAAAAATTAAAAAAATTGGATTTCAACCAGAAATTACTTACTTTAAACCAAGAGCAATCCCATTAAATCAACTAATTGAAGTTGAATTAACTTTTGATGAATTAGAAGCATTAAGGTTATCAAATATCAAAAAGCTATCTCAAACAGATGCTGCAAAAAAAATGAAAATTCATCAATCTACATTTCAAAGGACATTAACAAGAGCAAGAGAAAAAGTGACTGATGCTTTAGTTAATGGAAAGGCAATAAAAATTCATGGGGGTGAATATAAAATGCCAGGAGGAGATGGTACAGGGCCAATTAAGTTTGGTCGTGGTGCAGGAAGAAATTTTGGAAAAAGTAGAGGTATATTTGGTCAAGGAAGAATGGGTGGCCCATTTTCAGCAGGACCTAATGGAGTTTGTGTCTGTCCAAAATGTAATTTTGAACAAAGACATAATATTGCTCAACCTTGTAATAAAATTAAATGTCCTAAATGTGGAGTAGAAATGGTAAGAAAATAAAAATGGAAATAGCAATAAGTACAAATGGAAACAGTTTAGATTCTTTAGTTGATCAAAGATTTGGAAGATGTAATTATTTTTTAGTTATTGAACTTTTAAATCAGGAAATAATTAATTTTAAAGCAGTTGAAAATGAAGGTGCAAAACAAGGTCATGGGGCAGGGATTAAAGCAGCTCAACAAATTAATAAATTAAATGTAAATTTTTTAATTACTGGAAATTTAGGCCCAAATGCAGCAAATGTTTTAAATCAGTCAGAGATAAAAGTATATCAGGGGACAGGTAACATCAGAGAAGTTATTGAAAAATTTAATAACAATGAATTAAAAGAAATTTCTCAAACAGTTGAAGGACATTCTAATACAGAAACTATTAAAGAGAAATCAGATGAAAGAATTTTTTTCCCATTAATTAATGATAAAGGAATAGATTCTGATATTTCAACTCATTTTGGTCATGCACCTTATTTTGGTGTATATGATAAAGTAAAAAATGAACTTAAAATAATTGAAATGAAATTAGACCATACAAATTCGACTAAATCACCAGTTGATCAAATCATAGAAACTGTTAATCCAACAACTATTTTTGCATTAGGGATTGGAGCAAGAGCAATTCAATTATTTAATGAAAAAGGTATTTCAATTAAAACAGGGAACTTTAAAATTGTTAAAGAAGTTATTGAAAATTGGGATAAATTAGATTCACAAATTAAAAGTTGTGCTTATGGTCATAATTAACTAAAAAATGAAAAAAAAGATATTCAAGGAATTAAATAAACATTATCCTTTTACTTTGTTTGGGGCTATTACTGGGGTCATTATTTTAGTATTATTTTATAAAATTCCTTCAGAGATATCTTATGAAATATTTTATATTTTACATCCCATTCATGTAGTACTTAGTGCATTAGTTACTGCTTCAATGTACAAAATTTATGCAAAAAAAGTAAATCCTTTTGTTTTAATTATAATTGGTTATTTTGGTTCAGTTGGCATAGCAACACTTAGTGATTCAGTAATCCCTTATATTGGTGAAATACTGTTAGATCTTCCAAATAGAGGAATCCACATAGGATTTATTGAAAAATGGTGGTTAATTAATCCATTAGCTTTTTTAGGCATAGCAATTGCTTATTTTAATCCAACAACTAAATTTCCTCATGCTGGACATGTATTACTTAGCATATGGGCATCTTTATTTCATATTATGATTGCATTAGGAACAACATTGAATATAAGCCAAGCTATTTTAATATTTATTTTCCTAGTTATTGCTGTGTTAATACCTTGTTGTATGAGTGATATTATTTTCCCACTTTTATTTGTAAAGAGGAAATCATGATGGTTAAGATAATTGGAATTACAGGAGGAAAAGGAGGTACAGGTAAATCTACAGTAGCTACAGCAATTGCACATCAATTATCTAAAAAATATGAGGTATTACTTGTTGATGCTGATGTTGACTGTCCAAATGATCATTTAATTTTAAATTTAAAAAGAAATGAATACAAAATAGTTCAACAAAGAATACCAACATGGAATAAAGATAAATGTATAAATTGTGGTTTATGTGGTACTGTTTGTAAAACAAATGCCATTGTTAACATTCCAAATAAAAGTCCAATGTTTATTAGTACCCAATGTAATGGGTGTGGTGCTTGTTTTTTTAAATGTCCAGTTAAAGCAATAAATTGGACAAATAAAGATATTGGAAAAATTTATTTTAATAATCAAGATAAAATTCATCTATTATCTGGAGAACTAAAAGAAAATGAACCAGTTTCAGAATTTATTATTAACTCATTGAACGAAATAATTACTAAAATAGTTCAAAATTATGATTATATTATAATTGATACTGCTGCAGGAACTCATTGCCCAGTGATTGCTGCATTAGAAATGTGTGATGAAGTATTTGCAGTTACTGAACCTACCCCATTAGGAAAACATGATTTAGAAGTAATATTAAATTTATTAGTTAAGTTAAAAATTAAATCAAATATAATATTAAATCGATCAGACATAGGTGATAAAAAATTTATTGAAGTACTTTCTAAAGATATGAAAATAGATATCATTTCTGAAATATCTTATTCAAAAGAAATTGTAAATAATTATGCTAATGGGGTTCCTATTGAAAATAAACAAATCAATGAAATAACTATAAAAATTATAAAATGAAAAAAATAACCATCTTATCAGGAAAAGGAGGAGTTGGAAAAAGTAGTATTTTAGCTTCGTTAGCAATTACTATTTCAAAAGAGAAAGATATCATCTGTGCAGATTGTGATGTAGATGCATCTAACTTAGCATTAGTGTTAGGGGCAGAAAAACAAGAAGAATGGGAAAATTTAACAACAAATAAAGAAGCAGTTTTTGACTTGACTAAATGTAATTCATGTAAAAAATGTTTTGAAGAATGTTATTTTAAAGCAATTGGCTGGAAAGATGATAAACCATACTTAAAAGATTTTAGTTGTGAAGGTTGTGGCACTTGTCAAATAGTCTGTCCGCAAAATGCAATATCATTAAAAGAAATAAATAATGCTAAAATTGGTTATTCTAATACAAGATATAATTTTAAAGTAGTATCTGGTCAATTAAATGTTGGAAGTTCAGGTTCAGGAAAAGTAGTTTTTAAAGTTAGAAAAAAAGCTGAAGAATTATCTAATAATTGTAATTTGATGTTAATCGATTCAGCCGCTGGGATTGGTTGCCCTGTTATTGCGTCAGTTTCTGGAACTGATCATGCGATTATAATTACTGAACCAACACCATCTGGAATCTCAGATATGAAAAGAGCATTCAAGGTAGTTAACCATTTTAAAATTTCTTGCAGTATAATAATTAATAAATGGGATATAAATGAAATTAATTCTGGGAAAATTGAAGAGTTTGCTAATTCTAAAAATATTTCTATTATTTCAAAAATACCTTTTGATAAAAAGTTTGCTAAAGCTTTAACTAAAATGATACCAATAATCATTCTTGATAAAAATTATGAAAAAATATTTTTAGATATTAAAGAAAAATTGTTTAAAGAGATTTATAAAAATGAGAAAATTTAATGAATCCATCATAAAATCATTGAAAGGTTTATGGAATGCTTTCCCTATTTTAATAGGAATAATATTATTAATTTCATTGATAAATGTTTTAATACCAAAATCCACTTATTCTTTGATTTTTACTGGTAATTATTTCATGGACTCTTTTGTTGGTGGAATATTAGGTAGTATTTTAGCAGGAAATCCAATTACAAGTTATATTATTGGAGGAGAATTACTTAATGAAGGAATTAGTTTAATTGCTATTACTGCATTTTTAGTATGTTGGGTTACAGTTGGCTTGATTCAACTTCCAGCAGAAGTAACAATACTCGGGAAAAAATTTGCAATCATCAGAAACTTAATTTCATTTATATTTTCAATAGTTATAGCTATAATAACAACCATAGGAGTGAATTTAATTTGAAAAATAAATCTTCTTGGTTATTTTTATTAGGGTTAATTATTATTTATTTCATTACATTAATATTTAAACCGTCTAAATTTTATGAAGCATTAAGTTATTTTTCAAATATAATGTTAATCATATTCCCCATATTTGTTTTAATTTTAATTTTAATGGTTCTAATAAATTACTTTGTTAAAACAAAAAAAATAATTAAAATTTTAGGTAAAAATTCAGGGATTAAAGGATATGTTCTTGTTATTATTTCTGGAATTATTTCATCAGGTCCAATATACATGTGGTATCCTTTACTTAAGAATTTAAATGAAAAAGGTATGAAAAAAGGATTAATTGCAACTTTTCTATATTGTAGAGCAATAAAAATACCATTATTACCTTTGTTAATTTTATATTTCGGATTGCCTTTTACAATAATATTTAATTTATTAATTATTATTGGAGGGATTGTACAAGGGATAATATTTGATATATTTAAAATTGAATGAAAATGAACCTCCATTATGACTTGAAATGCGCATTTCGTAGAATTATTATTGAGAAAGGAGGTATTTATACTTTGTAGGACATTCGTAGGACAATTTGGACAAGATTTTTAAACATCTAAATCATTGTTTTATAAAAGAAAAAGAATTTTTTAGCTCCGGCGTAGCTATGAGTAAAGAACGCCGACGCCCCATTAAAAATAATCAGATTATACATCCTAAAAACTGGTTAAATAGCTTGTGGTTCAAACAATTAATTCATACTTTTTCTAAATAAGTAATGAATAATTATAAAGATTTTTCATATAATTTATTCTAATAAAAATTTCTTTCGAGTTCATATAACAGTAATTATGCGTACTTTTGATTAATATTGTTTGTCCACCAAAGTGGTCTACAAGCTTTATAATCATCTTAGATCACAACTATTTCTGTATTTCAAAGAGGAGGTAATACTATGAGATGCGATATGTGTGGCGATAGAATAAAGAAAAAATTGTGTTTAAAATGTTGGAGTTATTTACAGAAAATTAATCCAACCAAAAACCCAGAAGAAATTGCTGAAGAGTATACACCATCATCTTTTCCTAAAAAGAGGAAAAGAAAATGAGTATAATTGAAATTCTTCTGATAACGTTATGTTTTGAATGTGTTACAGTATTCTTTGCTTTACTTGGACTTCTTGTAAAAAGAAAGTTTGAGAAACATAACAAGGTAAAACGTTATCATAAACTTATCAAAAAAAAGATGCAAATTTTGGAACAAATACAGTCAAGTGATCCCATGTTTGCATTTCGGCGATTATTTTCTTCTAACAAATTTGGAGGTTTGAAAAAATGAAAAAAATACTGTTAAGTTTGTTAATGCTAAGTTTGTTCCTTATGCCCTTAGTATTAGCCGAAATAGATTTCGATACTGAACTAAGTGAAGATGAACAAGACCAAGTTGATGCCATCTTAGAACCGGTAATGAAAATTTATGCTACTGTCAAATATACTGCTACTGTTATTGGAGTAATGATGTTAGTTTTTGCTGGAGTGTTATTTACTACAGCTGGTGGAGACAATTCTCAGAAAGAAAAAGCTAAACAAATGGCAGCAGGAGTGGTTATTGGTTTGATAATTATTTGGGTAGCACCTTTGGTAGTAGAATTCGTATTTTCTTAATTTTATTTAATTATATGGTTCACTAGGCGAAAACTAGCTGAGTCAATAGAATCAGGGGTAACGTGCCTTCGATGACAAAATCATTTTACCCTTGCAAACATTAATTTGAAGAGATCCAAGCAGGTATAATTAAAAAATCTCACCCATATAAATTAATGAACTCTCTCGCCATTTCTGGGGTTACTAGAATTACTTTATTTTCATCTGCATATTTGCTAGGTTCATATAAAATTTCACTAAATAAATCATTACAAATAGCATTTAATGCTCGAGCACCTGTTTCTTCAGGACAATAACTAACAATTATATCAGGAACACTTTCATCAAAATCAAGTTCATAACCTTTCAATTCTAATAACTTATAATAATTTCTTAAAGGAGTATTTCTAGCTTCAGTTAAAATTCTTATTTTATCTTCATTAGATAAGTAATTAAGAATACCAATTGATGTTAAACGCCCAATTAGTTCAGGTTTTAAACCATAAGTCATTAAATCTTCAGGTCTAGCTTTACTTAAAACATAACTGGTATCTTTTTCTTCAACCTGCTGACTAGAGATTCCAAAACCGATTTGCCTTTTGTCACTACCTAATCTTTTTGAGATAATATCCAAAAGAGAATTTCCCTCTCCTAAACCTTGAAATGCACCAGCTGTTACAAATAATAAATTCTTTGTGCTAATAGAACTAAGTTTTTTACTATCAGAATTAGCTACGGTTGCATCTTCTAACCAGCCAATTAATTCATCTTGAAGCCTAGCACCAAAGCCTGGGCCTGAACCCCAATAATCTCCAGCTAATTTATCAATTTCATCTAGGAAAACAATACCATAAGGTTCTTCACCATCAGTTTTTGATCGCATTTGTTCAAGTACAACAGAAAGATTTTCGCCTTTGTAACCTTCAGTTGTTTTTCCCGTAAGTTTACTTTGAACTATTGGTAAAGAAGCTTCCTTAGCTAACAACGAAATCATATAAGTTTTACCAACTCCTGAAGGACCAATTAAAAGAAGATTATCTTTAGCTAATTCATCACTTTCAGTTCTTACTTTAGTCATATAATTAGAAAATGCTACAGCAACAATTTTTTTAGCTTCGACTTGACCAATTACATATCTGTCAAGATAATTAGTAATACTTCTCGGTTTTTCCCAATCAATTTCTTCAAAAGATTCAATTAAAGCCATTGGTTCTTTTTTATCTTCTTCATGAGAAGAAGCATTTGCTACAAGTTCTTTTTTAGCTGAACCAGGAATAAATTTTGAACCTTTAAATTCTTGAATTACTTTTATAATGTCAGAGTCTGAATCTCTCATACCATTATGTCGATAAGTCACTACCCCCTCTTTTTTAGATTTATAAATTCCTCTACAATATAAACCATCTTCATTTTCAGAAACAAAAATTAAAGGTAAAATTCCTTTTTTACCATCAACACCATATATGGAAAAAGGAGCATTTTCATTAGGAACAAATTTACCGTCTTTTGTAGATCCAATGGCCATCATAAATTCAGTTAATTTTAAAGGCAGATATATTCTATCTGTCCTCATTAGATTTTCTTTTGTTAAAGATCCATTTAAACAAGGTAAATAATGGTTCACATTAAGAAAATTCATTTTACGAGTAAGGCCAATGGGGACTTCATTGATTTTATCATTAAATTTAAAGATTCCATGAATCATGCCATCATAAAGTTCCAGAGGTAATAGATATACTGATGAATTAACATATTTCTCATCTCCCTCTTTACCTTTTAATTCAAATTGGAAGTTTACATCATCTGAATGTAAAAGTCCCTGAATTACTAATTCTAAATCAGATTCTCTTTCAGTATATTTAGATGTGAATAAATCCATGATTTCATCAACTAAAGATTCATTTTTATAAATCTTTTGATTGTATCAACTGATGAGTAGTGTTATGCTGCAGAAGTATTATATATTAAGGTTATTTTTAAAGATGATGTTTGGAGGTGCTTTCCATGAAAATTGAGTCAATAGAACTAAGGGTAACGTGCCTTCGATGACATTAAAATAAGTGTCTTTTTATTTCTAATTCTCTAAATCTAAAATTCTTAAGATTATTCTTTTTAACAATATTTTTTACTTTCTCAGTGCAGAATAATGTTCCAGATTCTTTAATCATAAATATGTGTTCTCCACCCCAATCATCATACTTAAAGTAATTATTAGCACTTTTTATTATCAATAATGGATTAGTATTAACTAATCTTTTCATAAATATTTTTTTCTTATATCTATCTGGTTTAAATGATTTTATATCTAAATAATAGAAATCTTGACAATCTTTTGGAGAAGAAATTTTTATTTTATATTCTTTAAAGTTATTAATTTCATTTTCTTTCATTATATCAATAAATCTCTTAGAAAATCCAAAAAATAATCCTAAAAATAATGCAATATCACCTGTTTTTTTAAGTTTAGTAGAATGAAATGAAATATTTTTTTCTTTTATTAATTTAATTATATCTTCTATTTTTTTAGGAAATTCATCTGGTTTAAATTTCATGTAATGTGTTGATACACCATAAGTCATGATATATAATTTTTCCATAAATTAAATGTTCTTATTTATCTATTTAAATCTTGTTATAATATATTTATCATACAGAAATAACCATTTTTGGAGGTGTTTTATATGAAAACCGAGTCAATAGAATTAAGGGTAACATGCACTCGTTGACATTAGTCCCATATCTGTTTCTCTAAACCAACCGCTTTCCAAGGGATATATTTTAGAACACTTCCTTTTAACTGTTTTGCAGTTTTTCCAGTCTCTTCACGAAACCCATATCTTTCAATAACTTTAGGGGCAATCCAAGCAAGAGAACTACTTGTTAATTTTCGAATCTCAAAATGATTATAAAGATCTATTTCCATCTCGTTTAAGATATAGGGTAATGTTTTTGATCCAGGTACTTTGTAAAATTGTTTTCTAGTTACATTTTCAATCCTAGTAATATGAAATGACCCTTTAGTTTTAACATATCCTTTAATTAAACTTAAAAGCCTATCACCATGATATAATTCATACTTCACTTGTTGAAATTTATCTTCATTAGTATTTCTTCTTACAATAGAATATTCTTCTTCTGTGATCTCTGCTAATTGTAATGGTTCACTAAATACATCTTTACTTGAATTTACAAAATAAGTTATTCTCATCCCTAAAAAATTAATTCTTTTTATCATTTTATTCAATAACTGGCTGTATTGCTAACCATCGATCATAATATTCTGTCATGAATTTCTTGTACAATGTCTCATTTAAAAAAATTTCTAACATGAAAAGGAGGTCACCCCCATGAAAACCCTGCCCATAATTCTAACCATACTACTCTTCTTACCCTTGGCTTCTGCTCTTGACTGTTCCCTGACAACTGAAGAAACCTACTGTGAATCATTAACAGAGTATAATTTAACTGATACTGAACTAGAACAGATATACTCCATTTTATTATATGAAAGCACAGACTACCCCAATCATGACTTTATCCAAGAATACAATTTAGATATTGAAATAACTGAACCTGTAACAAACACTACTGATTCAACATATATCAAAAATGCATGGTTATCCATACTTACAGTTTTTCCTTCAGTAATAGAAAATGATATCATCTACACACCTAACATTACTCAAGTACTTTCTGCTTACGATTACGATGTACAATTACCTTCAGATTACCGAGCATCAAGATATCCTTACACAAGTAGTGGCGATTGTAAACGTACTAACCATTTAACTGTTAATGATGCACAATTATCAATTTATTTCAACAGTATATATCAAGATAATCAAGAACTTACTGAATTACAAATTGACAGTAATGGTACAATTGAAGTTGAACTTCAAATATCTACAACTGTAAGAACTAAACATTACGAATGGGACAGATACACTAGAAGGTGTGAATATGATGACAGTACATATTCTTCTGACAGTTTGACTTTATCAGATACGTTAGACATAATGTATTATAACATAACCCCTGAAACTAACTTAACATTTACTGGTGAGTACTGGAACATTTCAAGGGGAACATTTTCTGCATCAAATTACAGCCAATTTCAGATTAATTTTAACAATTCAAGTTACACTTCACAAAGATATTATTACGATTTAGTGTTTGTACATCAACCATACTACTTTGCATATCTAAGAGCAAACAATTACATTTCAGAAACAGTACAAGGAATGAACGTTTACAATAACATATTTACTGTATCTACACCTACTGAATGTAACCTTTACGCATATAACCATTTCTTTGAACTGAACACTAGTTGTGATTTAACAATATATGAACAAGAATTGGAACAGTTAACCATTGAAGCACATGATATTGACTTTACTATATTAATTTACATTATAACAATAATCTTACTGTTCATTATTTTGTTTAAGTTAGGCAAATCTAAATTTATGTTTTTGTTACTGTTCTTGTTGATCATTCCTACTGTACATGCAGATGATGAAGAATGTGGTATAACTAATTTAGCAGATTGTATCCCTGAAAAAATTTATGAATATTTTCTTACAATAATCAATGCGCCAATATTACCAATGTTAAGTATCATACAGGATTTGTTAACAGTAGATATTGATATTGAAGTGTTTGAAACATTATGGTCAGTGGTAAGGTATGTTATATCTTTCTTTTACGTTTTCATTTTCTTGTACACTGGTTATGTTTTCCTGACAAACAATTCTGATCCTATCAAACGTGCCCATGCAAAAGAATTGTTAAGAAACTTGTTCATCATGATAATACTGATTCAAGGTTCATTTTATTTGTACGATTTAACACTTGACATTAACAGTACAATGAATAGTACTTTGATTGAATATGTTGATGAAGAATTTTTCTTGATAACTGTTGACAGTATAGTTAACGTAAGTTTAGAATTAGTGTTAGGGTTAACTTATGCTTTCACATTACTGTTTACTATGATCTTGTTAATGTTAAGGTACATTTTGATATGTTTGGGCGTAATTTCATTACCAATAGCCATATTTTGCTATTTCATCCCACCATTGAAACCTTATGGAAAGTTTGTGTTAAATATGTTAGGCATTTTAATATTTGTAACCACGTTTGATTTATTGATAATTTTAGCATGTTCAATGATGGTAGATTATGCTTTGTTTGACGATTTCCAAATACTGTTCATGATAACAGCATTTTCTATAGTTAACGCAAGTTTAATTTTCGGGTTAATGTCAGCGTTCAAAATGTCGACAGAAGTTTCGTTGAAAGATGATCTAAGGCAAGCAGTGAAGTATATGGCTTTGGTGGTTTAGAAAAAAAGAAAAATATTACCTGCCAAAATAATCATTTACAGATTTACCATCAATTGTGAGATATGCAAGTTGGCCATTTACAAGAAAATATGTTTCTGGCGTATCATTTCCAATAAGATTCTTAGTTAAAAATTGTGGCTCTGAACAGACTGTTTCTAAATTAGTTGATAAGGCTGTTACTTTTTTATCAAGATCTTTAAAATTGGCATCAGTTTCTCTTTCAGACATATAATTTGATCCTCCAGAACACATTGTACATGCTAAAGCACACGCAAAAAACGCTCCACCAAATGTTAAATTATTGCTCATTTTAATATCCTCCATTAAACTTCAAGAAATCTTGAAGTGATTACTATCACCAGATTTAATTCCATAAAGTTTCTTTTTTATAAATATTTCTCATTTAGATTGTGGTGATTGTTAGATATAAAATACCTAAATTAATATAAAATAATTAAAATTCTTATTTTTTAATATGAAAGTTATAATCCCAATTCCTAAACCAGATGAAAGTATAAAAGCAAATTTAATCAGATTGAATATATTCCTTAAAGAACTTGGATGGTTAAAAGAATCTTTAGATAATAGAATTAATGAAGTTGTAAAAGAACAACAAGATATTTTTGTAAATACTTCAAAACCAGATTTTTTTTATAATAATCTTAGTGGTGAATTAACTGATATGAAAATCAACTTATTTGTCAAATCGTTTTTCTTTATTGCAAAACAATCGATTGATAAAATATTTAGGATAATATATCAAATAAGGGATGAGATAAAGATAGATAATGGTGAATATAATCTTCCAGATGTTTCAAATAGTGGGAGATTAAAAAAGTTCATTGAAAATTTAATTGAGGGAAAATATGACCATTATAATTCTGAATTAATATTTTTATTAAAAGAAAAGAGAGACTTATTTATTGTGTCCAGATGTATTAGAAATCAATTGAAATATTTTGGTAATTTTCTTGTTTTTAATGTAAATAATAAAATAGATATAATCATCCAATTAGGAGAAAATTATTTTCATAAGGAACCTATCATTAAATATCTTAGTAATGCTGAAGACATAGATTATTCTCATTTAAGTAATTTTACATTAAATAATAATAGTTTAAATCAAACCATCAATGACATAGCTTCTTTTTATAATTTATTAACTAAGATAATTACTGATTTAAATTAATTTTTTATGATTAATTTCAAATCTAATTCTCATGTCATATCAAATACCTCCGCCATTGCAACATAAGGAGAAGATCATTTTCGGAATGACCTTCTCCCAGCTAGCTTATGCTCTCCCCGCTTTTTTACTAATTTTCTTAATTATTTTCAAAACTAACTTGCCGATACAATTCACAGGAACTATCGCCACAGTAATAGCACTCGTTACTTCATCATTCATTTTTTTCGATGCAAAAAATAAACTTCAAAATTTAATCAACCATTTTTTAACAAGGGAAGTAGAAGTTAATTCAGATAAGTTAAAACAGATAGTAAACATTGACAAAGTTAAAGGTGATGAAGTTATACAATCAAATTCAAAAATATCAATTTTGGAAGTAACTCCATTCAATTTCTTGATAAAGTCTGAAGAAGAACAAGAATCTATTATAAAACAATTTCAAAAATTCTTGAACAGTATAGATTTTCCTGTACAGATACATATCAGCAGTTCAACAATTAATTTAGACAAACATTTCCATTGTTTAGAACAAAAAACTAAACTTCATCCTAAACTGTTTCAATCATACAAAGATTTTACTATTAAATCTATCAAAACTAATAACATTAAAAACAGAAAATTTTACATCATTATCAAAGAGACAGAAAATCTCAAAATACAAACAAAAGTTTGCCAAGACAAATTAAATTCTCTAGGTTTGAAAGTTACAAAACTTAACGAAAAACAGTTAGTAAACTTATTTTATGATAATATAGCTGACAAAAAGGAAAAACAGTTACAAGAAAATCAAGAAATTGACAATTATTTACATTTTTTACTTTCACCGAAAAAGTTAATTTTTAACCCTGACAATATACAAACTGATGATAATTATCTAAAAATATTAACAGTAACAGGATATCCAAATTCAGTTGAACTTAATTTCCTTGACAAAATCATTTCTTCAGGAGAGAATTATGACATTTCTTTACATATTGAACCTTTTCAAATTGAAACTACGATGTTGAATCTTAACAGAGATTTACAGAAACAACAAGCAGATTTGTACGCAGATACAAAAAAAGGCATACTTAACCCCAGTTTAGAAATTAAGTACAAATCTACTAAAAAAGTTCTGGAAGATTTACAGAAAGGTAAACAGAAACTGTTCAATGTTTCATTATACATTATGTGTAAATCAAAAAATAAACAAGAACTAGATTTGTTAACAAAAAAAGTTAAAGCTGATTTGGATGGGTTAATGATACAAAGTTCTGTCCCGAAATTCAGGTCAATGGAAGCTTATGAATCAATGTTACCTTTGGGCAAAGATGCGTTAAAAATTAAACGTAACATACATACAGAAGGATTGTCTGCATTTTTTCCATTTTCATCACCTTTCCTTAACATTGATAATGATGGTATCATGTTAGGTTTGAACAAAAACAAAATACCTTACATAAAAAACATTTACAAACTAACTAACGCTAATGGTATCATTCTTGCAACTTCCGGTGCAGGAAAATCTTATTTCACCAAATTGTTAATCTCTAGGCAGTTCTTGAATGGTTCTGATGTTATCATAATTGATCCGCAAGGGGAGTACTTAGCAATAACACAACATTACAAAGGTGAAACTATTACTATCTCCAGAACTTCTGAAACTATCATTAACCCATTAGATCTTATGGGGCATGATTATTTGGAAAAGAGATTATCTTTAATGGACTTGTTCCAGATAATGTTTGGAGACATTACTGAAATTCAAAAAGCTATCATGGACAAAGCAGTAGATTTAACTTATGGAAAGAAAGGTATTAACGCAAACAGTTACAAAGGTAAAGTTGCACCAAAAATACAAGATTTGTACAATACATTAGTTCAATTAGAAAAAAGTTGTGCTTCAATTGAAAAATCTACTTACAGAGCGTTACTTAACAGATTAGGGATGTACGCAGAAGGTGGAGTTTTTTCTTTCTTAAACAAAGATACTAACATAAATTTCAGTAACAAATTTGTATGTTTCAATATTGGTCATATGCCGAAACAAGTTAAACCAGTAGTAATGTACCTTGTGTTAGATTATGTGTATACTAAAATGAAAGGTAGTTTGAACAGAAAACTGTTAGTAATTGATGAAGCATGGGCAATGTTACAAACTTCAGAAGAATCATCTTACATTTTTGAAATTGTTAAAACATGTAGAAAATATAATTTAGGATTGTTAATGATAACTCAAGATGTTGCTGATTTAGTAGCGTCAAAGGCAGGACATGCAGTGTTAGCTAATACTTCTTACACATTCTTACTTAGACAGAAACC